>PVMK01168827.1_pt1 | contig 26360 bp, 25 predicted proteins | sample 1853481 | NCBI WGS metagenome assembly PVMK01 (sample SAMN08533507, study PRJNA380276) | Marine sediment metagenome, whole genome shotgun sequencing project.
TACATTTCTGCAATCAGCGGTATCCTCCTGTTCATTCGACCCCGGGATAATGCTCTTAATACCTTGATCTGGATCCCGAAGATGATCGGCGCTGCACTTTCACCAGTGCTGGGCATCGCTGGGCTGTTCGGCGCGCTCCTAGGCCTTGTAAAAAGGGATTGGAGTTTATCACTGGCTGGTTTCTTGGGTGCTGGATTATCAGCCAGGTTCATGGAGGAAATCCCCGATGGCCGGGATCAGTTCAGATCAGTTTTCGGGTCAGACCTTATTGAACCTCTCCCGGCTCAAACGAGTGGTCAAGTTGATTTCCAACCCGACCTGGTTATCGGCCACAAACCAAAAAGCGGAAAGCCTTTTGTCGCTGACCTCTGGCAGCCTCATGCAGATAGCCCGAGAAGCGGGTTGGGAGTTATTTATTCACACGGCAGCGGTTGGCGTGTAGGCGACAAGGACATGCTCACCAGGCCCTTCTTTCGACGTTTGGCGGAAAAGGGTCATGTCGTCCTGGATATCGCCTATTCGCTCTACCCGGAAGCTGATATGCAGACCATGGTCAGCGAGGTCAACCTGGCCATCTTATGGATGAAAGAGAAGGGGCAAACCTATGGAATTAATCCAGATCGCATCGTGCTGATGGGTGGCTCGGCAGGTGCTCACCTGAGTTTGCTGGCCGCTTATACCCCCGGCCAACCGGAATTTCAACCAACACAGAAAGAAGGCGACACATCTGTGCGCGGTGTGGTCGCTTTCTACCCAGCGGTTGATATGCGGGAGATGTATGTACAGACTCAAAGCCAACTTGCTCAACCAACTCGCCCAATCGACAATGTTGCCAACGCCATGTTCGATCGCATTTTCGAGCTGCATCCGGACCCTTCTTCAAAGGAAGAAGTCCACGTAACGGAGCACGAAAATTACCTGGTCAATATCATAGGTGGTACCCTCGAGGAAATCCCCGAAATTTATGATTTACTCTCCCCCATCACGCATGTCAGCAAGGATTGTCCCCCAACCTTGCTCCTGCAGGGCAGCGATGATGTATTTGACCTGGCTGCCCCTGTCCGCCGCTTCCATCAAGCTTTACAAGAGGCGGGGGTACCTGTGATCCTGGTCGAATACCCGCACACTGAGCACGGTTTTGATCTGATTCTGCCCCAGATTTCACCAGTAGCCCAGGCTGCCACCCGGGAGGTTGAGCGCTTCCTGGCCCTCATGGAGTAATAAACAAATATCTGCTTAATCGCAAAATTTTTGAGATTTCGAAATTTCGGGGGATCAGTTGAGCTTATCAAGCACGGCCGCGGTCCGGGCGATATCCGGTTGGGCTCCCAATTCCTCAAACCTGGTTTGTGCCAGCAAGAAGTAGCTGTGTGCCGCCGCACCATCCGTCTGTGCTAATGCTAATTCGCCCAGCTCAAATTGAGTGCGACCGATCTGCCAGCTGGATTCGAGTTCTTCGAAGACCGCCAGGGATTTTTCCAACCGCGCTTCGGCTTCTTTATATTCTCCTGAAAGGCGCAGAGCAATTCCCCAGGCACGATGTGCGACAGCCAGGTAAGGCTTGTGGTCATCCCGCAAGGCCAGTTCTTCTAAACGTGGGGCGAACTTTCGAATAGCATCCTCATCCCCCGCGCGAGCCGCAGCATCGACCAGCATCATGTACACGATATGTTCGTGAGCCATTGTTCCCCGCTTGACCGGTTGGCCGGACAACTCCAGCGCTGGCTCTAATTTTCCTTTGACCAGGGCGAACTCACCCTCTGCCTGTACTGGCAGGGAGTCTCAGTAAAATTGATTTCGCTGCCATTGATCAGGCTGACCAGACATCGAAATCATGTAATCGTAAGATTCTTTGGCATAGGATTGGGCCTGGTCTGTCTCGCCACGCAACGCGTGGACACTGGCGCTCAGCGCTACGAAAAATCAGGTTTCACCTACCCGTTCCCGGGTATGGGTCATCTCCAGGTCGCGCCACTGCTTTTCCACCTCCAGTACATCGTCCCAGCGATCCTCCCGGAAAAAGCATTGGGCGCGAATACCAAGCGTATTGGCGATCTGGTCTGTGGCCTGCATGCGCGTGGCGTAATCTACTGCTTCCTCCAGGTATGGGCGTGCCTGACTGTATTCGCCAACGTACATCAGGGCTAAACCCGCACCGCGCAAGACGTCCAGCCTTTCACGGTGGTCTGCAAAAGTTTTATCCTGGCTGATTTCGAGGCGCTGCATGGCGACTTCGAGGTGCTGGCGCAGTAAACTGCGCCCATCCAGCACATTCGCCAGCGCTCCCATCGCTCGGGAGAGCAAGACCGGGTCATCCAGCTTTTCAGCCATATCTACAGCTGCTTGAGCATATTTTTGGGCATCATCCCAATTTGCAGGAGACTGGTTGCGCCAGGCTTCCACAGATAATGCCGAAAGCAGCAATACTGTCTCGGGGTGAGGGTCAGAGTTTTCCAGGTTCTGCAAACTACCCCCCAGGCTGGTTATCGATGCCTCGCTGGCTGAATTTACCTCAGCGAAGGTATCTGCATCGACCGACCACTTGGCGTCAGTAGCGACCTGGATGATCTTGCGATGCAGACGCACCTGGGTAATGGCATTCCCATCTGCCAGCTGCCCCCACAGGTCGAGCGCCTGCTGGTAATAATCAATTGAACCCCGGAAATCGCGCACCAGGCGGCAGACATCGGCCAGCTCTTCGAGCAGCTCCAATTTCATTTCTGATTGGTCTGCAGGATCCAACAGCTCGAGAGCATTGCGCAGGTTTTCAACCGCCTGCTCGTATGCAAAGACATTCGCTGCCTGGCGGGAAGCATGACGATAGTACTCGATGGCCTTATCGCGCTGGCCTGCTAACTTGAAATGATGTGCCAGCAAGCCAAAAAGCCCTTCCAATCGATCAGGATAGAGTTCTTCCATCGCTTGGCCGACCCGCATGTGAAATTCCCGGCGGCGTTTGAGCAGGATCGTCTCGTAAACCGCTTCCTGGGTCAGCGGGTTGCGGAACATGTATTCCACTTCTGGCACCCGGGCTGATTCGCGGATCATATCCAGGCGCAGCAGGGTACGCACGTGCTCGTCCAGCTCTGGGCTGTCCTCATCAACAGCCTGCAAGACACGATGGTAGAAAGAACGTCCGATCACGGACGCCATCTGCAGGGTGTTGCGGGTGTCATCCTCCAGCTGGTCCATACGCGCCGATAGCAATGACTGCAGGTTATCCGGGATGGCAAACTCGGCAGCCTCGTTTGTGGCCACCCAATAGCGATGCTGCTCCCCATCGACATCGCGCTGCTCCGATTGAACTGCACCACTATCGATCAACGTGCGCACCACTTCCTCGATGAAGAAGGGATTACCATCCGATTTCTCCAGAATGTTATTGCGCAGCTGATCAGGGATCTCAGGGATGGCCAACAAACGGTTGACCAGCTCGTTGCTCTCTTCATTTGAGAGCGGGCGTAAGTTGATCTCGGAATAGCGGTGGCGATATTCTTCATCCGCGGTGGTTTTAATTTGCCAGGCTGGTGCCGAACGCTCTTCACGCATCGCACAGAGCAAAACCAGCGGGATCTCACCGGTTAGCGGCAGCAATTGCTGCAGCAGTTCAATAGATGCAGCGTCGCTCCAGTGCATATCATCAAAAATCAGGACGGTCGGTCGATCTGCAAAGCGCGCACGCCACCATTCATTCATTGCCACCAGCAGTTCCTGGCGGAACACCTCGTCATCTAATGGTGCCCCGTTCGTCTCACTCTCCAGGGCGAACAAGGCTTCAAAGACTTGTTTAGCCCGCGGCCGGCCTTCTTCCGAAAAACTATCAAGGAGAGCTGCCAGCTTCTTGCGCACGATTTGGGGTGGATCATCATAGGCGATGCCGATCACACGTTGGATCAGGCGTTGGAACAAACCATAAGCCTGATTGTACTCATAAGATAGGCTGATCGTCTCGTACCAGCTGCCGTTTTCACCGATCAGATCGGTGAAATCCTTGTACGACTCGCTGATCAGGCGGCTTTTTCCCAATCCAGCCTCTCCCAATACACACACAATGCGACCTATGCCCTGGTTCAGATCCGAGATCACATCCTGGAGGGTTTTCAGTTCAGCGACACGTCCGACCATCTCCACGTGCAGACCTTCGATTCCGCGTGCCCTTGCTGCGACATCCTTGCGGCTCAGCACCCGGTAAGCCTGTACGGGTTCGCTTTTACCCTTGACCTCGATATCCCCAAGGGGTTCGAATTCAAAGAGTTTGGTTACGTGTTTGTAGGTATCCTGTGCAATCTGGACGCTTCCAGGTTCAGCAGTATGCTCCATGCGCGCTGCCAGGTTGATCGCATCCCCCAGGGCAGTGTATTCCATGCGCAGGTCGGAGCCTACTGCTCCTACAACCACCAGCCCGGTGTTGATGCCCACGCGCACATTCAAATCAATCCCCCAGGCATTCTTGATCTCTTCCCGGTATGGAGAAATACCGGCCACGATATCCAGGCCTGCCAACACAGCTCTCTGGGGATCATCTTCATGCGCCAGCGGTGCCCCGAAAAATGCCAGGATGCCATCCCCCATCAGTCGAGCGACAGTGCCCTCATAGGTGTAGATCGGTTTGATCATATGCTCAAAAGCCCCGTTAATGATCTCCGACCATTCCTCAGGATCTAATTGTTCTGCCGCGGCTGTGGAGCCTTTAACGTCGCAGAACATCATGCTCACTACACGCCGTTCACCGACCATATCACCGCTGTCGCGCGCAGCTTCCAGCTTGCTGCGCATTTCCTCGCTGATATACTGGCGCAGCTGATCACCCTCCGACGGCGGTCCTTCGCTCCCGCTGGTTGGTGTGACCATTGATGGTTGCGCCGGGGATTGAACCTGGGCAGGTGCAGACGGCCCGGCAACTGGATGCGAGCTTACTGGTTGCGCGGAGCTCCCATAAACTTGAAATACCGAGGGAGATTGGTTGCTTAACTGGCGACCGCAATGATCGCAGAAAAATGCTGCTTCCGCGAGTGAGGAATCACAGAAAGGGCAGTTCCGGGCAACCCAGAAACCGCAGCGTTTGCAGTATTTGGCTTCCTGGCGATTCTCAGTCTGGCAGTTCGAACAATTCAAGTGGAAACTCCATTTTGTGAGCTTTCATGGAATGCACCATGAAGGAATCATTATCCAAGTCTATCAACTAAACCAATGATCAGCACGAACATGGCCGTGAAAACAAAGAAAACTCCCGCTGAAATTAAGGTGCTGTAAACGATCTCCCTGACTGTGATACTAAAGCTGTCAGGCAGGCTGCCGTTGTAATAACGGAAAAAATTGAAGGCGAAGATATAAGCCGCCACTCCAAGCGGTGGAATCTGCAGCAAATAGCGGATGTTACCGGCAATGGAAGTTCTAAAGAAGTAGAGGATGATGCCAGCCAGCATGGTTAACAAACCGGAAACTGGCGACCGCAATGATCGCAGAAAAATGCTGCTTCCGCGAGTGAGGAATCACAGAAAGGGCAGTTCCGGGCAACCCAGAAACCGCAGCGTTTGCAGTATTTGGCTTCCTGGCGATTCTCAGTCTGGCAGTTCGAACAATTCAAGTGGAAACTCCATTTTGTGAGCTTTCATGGAATGCACCATGAAGGAATCATTATCCAAGTCTATCAACTAAACCAATGATCAGCACGAACATGGCCGTGAAAACAAAGAAAACTCCCGCTGAAATTAAGGTGCTGTAAACGATCTCCCTGACTGTGATACTAAAGCTGTCAGGCAGGCTGCCGTTGTAATAACGGAAAAAATTGAAGGCGAAGATATAAGCCGCCACTCCAAGCGGTGGAATCTGCAGCAAATAGCGGATGTTACCGGCAATGGAAGTTCTAAAGAAGTAGAGGATGATGCCAGCCAGCATGGTTAACAAACCGGAAACAGCTATGGCTAGCAAATTAGTTTTTATGACTTCATTTTCCATGATTATCTTGTAATGTGATCCCTTTCATAAAATGGTTTTTGGGCAAGGTTGCAGTAGGGATTAAATGTAGACATCAGTGTGTGCAGGTAACGGAGAGCAGTATTACCCATCCTCCCAGGGACCGTGCAATTCAATTGTCTGGCTGCCCCACCAGCAGATTAACTACCCAAGTTCTGGTCAGCTTTTTTTTATATTTCCCTTAGTCCGCTCCCTCACCCGAGATGGATGGTTCACCCGAGGTGGCCTGAACTGGTTCTGGAGGGCTGGGAGGCTTGGATGGTAAAAGTGCACCGACCAATACGCCTGCCAGGACCAGGACGCCACCGGCGATGAAGGTCAAGGTGATTTGCTCGCCAGCAAGATTTGAAGCAATGACGATAGTCACCAACGGGATTATCACAAATCCATAAGAAGTTCTGGAAGCTGTCCAGCGTCCCAGTACATAGAGGTAAAGCAGGAATACAAAGAAAGTAACAAATACGATCAGATATCCTAACGCAATCCAGGTGTCGGTTTGGGTTGGGATCACCCATGGTTCCCCGGTAATTAATGAGATCGAACCGAGTATAACGGCTCCCTATTGTCATTGCAATCGCATTCGTGGCTATTGGATGGCTGCGGGGGAAATTTCTTTGCGATTACGCCAGCTTCGGCCAGGCAGACTGCTCCGGCAATGATAGCCAGGACATGAGGCAGTGACAATCCATTACCACTTGCCCCACCTACAACCACAGCAATCCCACCTACAGCAAGGAGAGATCCCAGCAACCCTTGCCAGCGGATGCGTTCTACCCGATGAAAAAATGCCAGGAAGATGGTCACCAGAGGGACCAGCGCCATTAGCACCTGGTAGGTGCTGGCCGGTATCTCCACCAACCCCCAGGCAATAAATGTAAAGGCTAATCCAACGCTCAGAGTGCCAAAAAGTACCGCCCCCAGCAAAGCCTGTCCGCGCGGGATAGGTATCTTGCGCAGGAACAACACTACCCAGAAAACGATGCCAGCGAGAATGAAGCGAGCTGCGCCACTATAAAAAGGTGCCATTTCGCCATAAGTGATACGGACAGCAACTGAAGCACCACCTGCCAATAAGATAAATAATCCAAATGCAATCAAAGTTTTACGATCTGGTAAAGTTGAGGTTTTCCCCTCTGGTGTGCTTGTCTCCTGCTCAGTAGATGTTTCTGCCTGAACATCTACTGCATCTTCAGGGATTACAAAACACTGTTCAGTGGTCATTGGTTGGCCTCCATATTGTATTCAATAATAAATGGGGAAATTTTGGCAATTTGGGAAGCGATCGTCCTTGCTGAGATGCCAAATAAGGCAGGTTCCCGTGCTGAGTCTCAGTTTGAAGGATCCTGCCGCTATGGATATTCCCAATATCTCAGGGAGATTCAACTCAATGGTTTTCCGGAAAATCGTAATGTCGCCCACAAAAGTCTCGCGTGAAAATTGTTCAGCAAAACAACAGCACACAATTTCCACAGTCTAATGCGACTATTATAACCCAAATTAGTTTGTTATCAGGATGATTGAGAACAGCAGAGAAAGGATGAAATTAAACTCACCAATATGATGATGGTATCATCCTTCCACCCCCAAGAAAAAGCTGATGATAATTGAAACCACCCCTGCCAGGACTGTTTTTAACCCGTAAATGATCATCCTGCCCTTGGATATACGCCCCAGAAACAATCCAAGCCCAAACAGGGTCAGCAATGCCAACCCGAGAGAAGTGTAATAAGCCCAGGTCAGATCGTCAGTATTTCCGGCGGTAAAAAAGGGTATCAGCACGATCAAAGCAGCCATCAAAGGCGATAAGCCATCCACGACCGCCACGATCACGATCGCAGCGCGGGAAGCCCTCCCAATGCGGGTGTTGGTCATGTCCGTCAAGGTAACCCTGCTTAATTCGTCCAGGTCACGCTTGCGCTCAGCAGACTCGGTCAGGTAAGCACCCCACAATCCCGAGATTCCCATGGCAACACAGGTTGCCAGCCCGGTGCTCAAGACGATGCGCGCATCGCTGACCCCGGCTACAAAATTACCCATCAATACACCGATGATGGTCAGCACGCCATCGAAGGCATTCATGGCGAAATAGCGCCTGGCGATTTCGCTGATATTGGCCAGCTTGTCATATTCCCGAAAATACGAGACAGCTTCCAGTAAAGATCTCATCATTTACCTCTCTCAAATCAACAGCAAATCCCCCACAGTTAGCTGCTCCAGATTATGGATAAATTATGCTTTGGGGAAAAGATTAATCTTGCAGGGTCACCGCATCGTCGATGATCTTTTTACCAGCCACGACTTCATCGATCGAATGGATCGTGCCTCCCATATCCTCGATCGTCAGGGAGACTTTTTCAAAAGATAATTCTTCACCTTCGATGGTGATCTTGGCATTTTCAACCATGCGGTCCAGTTCATAAATGCTGATATTGACAGCCGAGACACCCTCCAGATCGCTGAGCACATTGGCCAGATCGATGATGTTAGGTTCGTGCGGTTTTAGAGTATCTAATACCAGCCTGCGGATTTTTGCCATGTTCAATTCACTCCTGATTGTTCGGATGGGATGAGTTTATCACAACCCAAACCGGCAAAGCCAGAGGTGTCGAGTGCCCTCTGTGATCATGAAATCCAAATTTGATGAGCAGGAGGGCAAGTTGGATATTACCCCATTGTCAGAGATCACTACTATCCCATCGGCATTCAAGATATTCACTTTCTGGGGGGGGATTGCAGTCAACGCTCACCGCTATTACCTCACCGGAAAGGACTTATAGAATGAAGACTCTCAGGGTAAATGGCTTTTAGGAATCACATTATTATAGAGATTGCCTGCATCTTAATATAGCATCGTAAAAGTCCAAGATAATCCCCTCGTTCGCTCTCAATATCCCAAAGGATCTTGCTCCCTACCCAGATCTTTCATCTATAATTTGTTCAATCGATTTCGAGGAGCGTTCTGGTGAAGAAATTTACTTTGGAAGTCAACGGTCAGAAACGGGTGGTGGAGAGCGATCCCGATACACCATTGTTATACATCCTGCGCAACGATTTGGGTCTCAAAGGGGCAAAGTACGGCTGCGGCTCGGAACAGTGTGGGGCATGCAAAGTGATCGTCGATGGCGCAGCCATACCCACCTGCAAACTCCCTGTTGAGAAAGTCCAGGGGCTAGCCATCACCACCATCGAAGGCCTTGGCACCCTTGAAAACCTGCACCACCTTCAGCAGGCTTTCGTTGAAGAACAGGCCTTCCAATGCGGCTACTGCACACCGGGCATGGTCCTGGCCGCGCAGGGACTGTTGAATCAAACACGCTATCCCAGCGATGAGGAGATTCGAACTGCTTTGGAAAAGAACCTCTGCCGCTGCGGGGTATATGACCGGGTGCGCAGGGCGATCAAGCTGGCCGTTGGGCGAATGGATAGATCGCCAAAGTATGAGGTACAGGAACATCCAGTTCACACAACGCCTTCCAGCGATCTTCCTATCGCGCTGCAGCAAAATCCAGAACTTGACTCTTGGCTGCGCATCAACCCGGAAGGCATGATCACCGTCTTTACCGGGAAGGTGGAGCTCGGCCAGGGCATCAAAACCGCAGTAGCCCTGATCGTGGCAGAGGAACTGGATGTATCCGTCGATCGAATTCTAGTAGCACAAACTGACAGCAGCTATTCGCCGGATGAAGGTCTCACCGTGGGCAGCATGTCCCTCGAGACAACCGGAGAGGCATTGCGCTGGGCTGCTGCCGAGGCCAGACAAATCATGCTCTCAGTCGCCTATGAGGATTTGGAGGCACCACTCGAGCATTTAGAAATCTCTGACGGCACTATCAAGGACACATCCAGCGGCAGAAGTACAGATTACTGGAAGCCTATGGTGGACGGTCTTTCGGACGGCTGGTGACAGGCTCATCGCGGCCAAAGCCTGCAAACGAATATACAATTCTGGGCGGGAGCAACCCGCGCCTGGACGCAGCCGCGAAGGTAAGCGGTCAGACGACCTATATTCACGATTTGGAACTGCCCGACATGGTCCACGGCCGGGTGCTGCGACCCGCAAACCAATCTGCAAAATTGTTATCGGTCGATGAGTACATGCTGGACGATACACCCGGTTTGCTCAAGATCGTGCGGGACGGCAGTTTCCTGGGGGTAATCTGCGAGCAGGAGCACCAGGCAGTGAAGGCACTTGAGCATCTTGAGCAGGCTGCCAAATGGGAATACCAGGTCCACCTTCCCGATCAGGATCGGATCTACGCTGACTTGCTCAGCCAACCTGGCCAATCTTACCTGGTTGATGAGGGCACACCTGTAGAAGGAAGCATACCCCTGATTGAAACCCCGGCTGAGGCTGCACAAACCCTGGATGCCACTTACTACCGGCCCTTCCAGATGCATGCATCCCTCGGACCCTCTGCAGCTGTAGCGCACATGTCGGATGGGAAGCTCACCATTTGGGTGCACAGCCAGGGTGTATACCCCATCCGTGGCACGATCGCCCATGTCCTGGGTATGGAAATCGACCAGGTTCGCGTGATCCATATGGAAGGCGCAGGCTGCTACGGGCATAATGGCGCCGATGATGCTGCCCTGGATGCAGCCTTGTTGGCCAGGGCCTTCCCGGGTAGACCGGTATCGCTAAAGTGGACCCGGGAAAATGAACACACCTGGGAACCCTATGGTCCCGCCATGGTGATGCAAATGCAAGCCAGCCTGGATACAGGCGGTGATGTGATCGATTGGAATCACGACGTATGGAGCTACCCGCATTTCGGCCGGGCGCGCTCAGGGGATAAAACGTCTGGTTTGCTGGCTGCCTGGCACCTGGCGGAACCATATTCAAGACCTGCACTGCAGCCCGTCCTCGCGCCCCATGTCGGCAGCCACCGCAACGCTGATCCACTGTACAAATTTCCCTATAAGCGCATCGTGAAGCATTTCATACCTAAAAGCCCTCTTCGCACCTCCGCGCTGCGCGGCCTGGGAGCTTATGCCAATGTATTTGCGATCGAATCATTCATGGATCAGCTGGCTCACTCAGCTGGCGTCGACCCCCTGGAATTTCGCTTGAACCATCTATCGCGATGAACGCGCCCGGGAAGTAATCCTGGCAGCTGCGCAAAAAATGGGCTGGCAAACACGTAAACCCAGTCAAAGTGAGGGGCGAGGTCGGGGGATCGCCTTCGCCCAGTACAAAAACCGGCAGTGCTATGCCGCTGTGGCAGTCGAGCTCGAGGTCGACCGGGAAAGTGGGCACATCCACCTGGAGCGGGCCATCATCGCCGCTGATGCGGGTCAAATAGTGAGTGCGGATGGGTTGAGCAACCAGCTGGAGGGCAGCTTCACCCAGGCTGCCAGCTGGACCTTGTACGAGCAGGTCAGGTTTGACCGGCAGGGTATCACCAGCCGCGATTGGGATTCCTACCCGATCCTGAACTTCACCCAGGCGCCAATAATAGAAACTATTTTGATCAACCGTCCTGGAATGCCTTTTCTCGGAGCCGGTGAAGCTGCTCAGGGTCCCACGCCAGCTGCTATAGCGAACGCAGTTTTCGACGCGGTCGGGATACGTTTACGAGAGATGCCCTTTACGCCGGAACGGATCAGGTCAGCAGCGCGTGTAATTTGATTTAACCAAGTAACCACTTCACCCAGACCAGGGAATAGATTTTGCACTAAAACCGAAGAACCTGCTTTGCTGAGCAGGTTCTAGTTTATGATGTTCGTATTTCTGTGAGCGAGTTTTATTTTTTCTTCTTTTTGCCCTTGGATTTCTTCTTCTTGGACTCTTTCTTGCCTTTGGCAGCTTCTTCCGCGGGTCCTGCATCGGGCACCAAAGCGACAACCTCGATTTCAAGAAGTACCTGTAATGGTAATGCGCTAACTGCGACAGTTGAACGAGCTGGCTTTCCTTCACTAAAGAACCTGCCATAGACTTCATTGACCGCACTGAAATCCTTCATATAACGCAAAAAGATAGTTGTCTTTACTACATTTTCCAAACCTGTTCCAGCAGCTTTTAGCACCGCCTGCAAATTTTTCATCACCTGCTCTGCCTGCTCAGTGACCCCACCTGCCACGATCTGGCTCGTCTCCGGATTGATGGCGATCTGGCCCGCGGTATACACAAAGCTGCCCACCCGCACCGCCTGTGAATAGGGGCCAATAGCCTGGGGGGCATTAGCAGTAGCGATAATTTCTTTTTTCATAACTGTTCTCCTTTTACCATTACCGTGTTTGATATTGTACCCTTATTCGATGGTCTATAATTATGATCCAAAAGCATATTCAGGAGTAAACAAAGATGCTCACACGCAAACTGGGAAAAAGCGATCTCCAGGTAAGTGCAATTGGCATGGGGTGTTGGGCGGCAGGTGGTCCGTGGACCTGGGAACAGCCCGGGGAGGAGCCCTTTCCGGCCGGATGGGGAAAGGTCGATGATTCGGAATCGATGCGGGCCATCCACACAGCACTGGACCTGGGGATCAATTTCTTCGACAGCGCGGCTAATTATGGAGCCGGGCACAGTGAAAAGATTCTCGGGAAAGCATTAGGAGGTAAGAGAGACCAGGTCATCATCGCCACCAAGTTCGGCCACGTGGTCAATGAAGCAGATAAGGTCGTTTACAAAGATGATCAACGGGTATTGGACAACCTGCGCCAGGATTGTGAAAACAGCCTGCGCCGCCTGGACACCGATTACATCGATATATACCAGTTTCATGAAGCCAGCTACGACCCCCAGCTCGCCCCTGATGTAATGGAGATACTCGAGCAGCTGGTAAAAGAGGGCAAGATCCGCTATTACGGCTGGAGCACAGATATCGTCGACCGGGCGAGGATCTTCGCGGATGGGGAACACTGCACCGCGATCCAGTTCGCCTTGAATATCAACCACGATAATCCAGAAATGCGGGCATTATGCAGTGAATTCAACCTGGGCGGGATCAACAAGAGCCCGCTCAACAAAGGCATCTTGACCGGCAAATTCAATCCTGATTCAACCTTTCCAGCGGACGATATTCGCCACCAGCTGGATTTTCATGAAGGTGTGCCCGCTGAACGCTTGAAACAGGTGGACGCTCTACGGGATGTGCTGACTTCTCAAGGACATACCTTAGCCCAGGCCGCGCTGGCATATATACTGGCATTGGATCAGCGCATGGTGCCGATTCCCGGGTTTAAGAGTGTTCAGCAGGTGGAAGAGAATGCAACCACCCTGCAGTTGGGCCCGTTAAATGATGGACAGATGGAGCAAATTGCAGATATTTTGGTACAACAATGATCAGAACACCAATACTACACAGGACTGGTACTCCTTGAACACATTTGAGGAACTCTTCTTCAACTTGAAAGGTGGGCGCGTATTGGATGTCGCCACGGGTGAGGGCGACTATATCCCCATCCTGCAGCGTTATTTGGGCAGCTTTAATTCCTTCACCGGTGTTGATGCAAATGGAAAGGTGTTACTTAAAGCTAAACGCAAGTTTGATGCCCCAGAGATTCAATTCACACGCATGACTGCTGAATATCTTGGCTTCGAAAGTGGTTCATTTGACACGGTCAACATTTCCGCTTCTCTGCATCACCTGGAAAATGTGAACCGGGTGCTGGCGGAGATGAAGCGCGTGTTAAAGCCTCGGGGTAAATTCATCCTCACCGAAATGCATCGTGATGGCACCACAGAGGAACAGTTCAATGCAATTCGCATTCACCATTGGGCAGCAGCTGTCGATTCCAACCGCGGCATCCTGCATGACCGCACATTTGCTCGTCAAGAAATCCTCGACTTTGTAGATGACCTGAACCTGGGGAAGGTTCTCATCAGGGATTTCCCCAACACAGATTCCGACCCGCTGAACGAAAAGACTATCACAGGAGTCAGCGGATATCTCGACCGGTACCACCAGCGATTGGCAAGAAAATCGGGAAGCGAGATTCTTATACAACAGGAACAAGAGCTGCGCGACTCGCTAACAAACAAGGGCTTTCAGCATGAACCGGTTTTGATCATAATTGCTGAAAAATTGTAATCCCATCCAACTCATTCATAATCCATTCCAAGTGTAATGTTCGGGGGATATGAAGCCGATTTCGGGTAATTCAGAGATTCAATTGGATAATTCTGAACAATGAATACACAAATTTTTGACATCATAATAAACATCTCTTGACCGAGCAAATTTTCCCGAGCAGCATCCCCACCCAGGCTCAGGTAGTCATCATCGGTGGTGTGTTCGGCTGCAGCGTGGCTTACCACCTGACCATACAGGAGATCGATAATGGCTACGCCCTCGTGAACGCGCTGTCCATGGAAAAATATTACCGGGAATATGGTCATGACATCGATAACCTGGATACCCCGCGCGAAGCAGGCCTAGGGTACTTTGTTCCCAGGCATTTTTTCCTTCTAGATTTGAATTTCGAGGTAGAATCCAGTTAAATATTCTATCAATTTCGGAGGCAAGAAAACCATGAGTGATGTACCTGTACAACTAATCGTTGCTGCATTTCAGGACGAGAAGTCAGCTGATATGGCGTTGAAGGAGCTCAAGCAAGCCCGGCGCGAAAAGCTGATCGGCATCCAGAATGCGGCAGTGATCCGCAAAGACGAGAAAGGCAAGCTGCACATCAAGGAAACAGCCGACATGGGTGGCGGTAAAGGCGCCGCCCTGGGTGGAGTGACTGGCGCAGCGATTGGATTGTTGGCCGGACCCGCACTGTGGGTTCCGGCAGCTGTGGGAGCCCTGGTCGGTGGTTTGGCTGCCAAGCTGCGCGACAGCGGTTTCTCAGATGAACGGCTCAAGACGATCGGTGACAGCCTGGAACCGGGTTCTTCAGCCATCATCGCGGTCGTGGAACACAAATGGGTTGCCCAGGTTGAGAAGGAACTGGCAGAAGCCGGTGCCGATTTGTTCACCCAGGCCCTGAGCGCTGACATCGCCGATCAGCTGGAAGCCGGGCATGAAGTCGCTTATTCAGCATTGTCCTCACAGGAAGGCTACGCGGTCAGCCGGGTAGCCGGCGGAGAGGACCAGGTCGAAGGCAGTTCGCTAGTTGTTGACGAGAGCGGGGCCTACGGCAGCCGCTTTCTGGCCACCGCAGATGGATTCGCAGTTGAGCAGATTACTGCCACCGAGGGTGTTGTTGTGGACGAAGTCATGGCAACCGATGGCGAAAACGTAGTCTACGGTGCCACGGTCGCCACTGATGAAGGTGTCGTTTCTGCAGGAGCAGTCGGCAAATTGGAGACAGGCGAAGAAGAAAGCGAAGAAGAAGACAAATAATATCGAACATCCAACCGTGGGCTGTTGGAAAGGTTTATCCTGTAGAGCATATTGAAGTTTTCCGCCAAGATTGTTCATACTTCAACAGGTACTTTTCTGACAGCCCTGGATCATTCCTTGCCAAAGGAAGGAAGCGATGAGACGCAGAAGACAAGAAAAACAACAGGATCGAGGGGGAAACGGCCCAATACGTTATAAGATGCATGAAAAATTAGTCTCCATTGGGGACGATTTTTATATAGAAGATCAGAACGGTCGCAAGGCCTTTTATGTGGACGGCAAAGCCCTGCGGGTGCGAGATACTTTAATCATCAAAGATATGGGAGGAAATGAGCTGTGCAAAATCCAGGAGCGGAAACTGCGCGTCAAGGACACGATGAATATCGATGGACCGGGTGGCGAGACCCTGGCAACCATTAAGAAAGCGCTGATCACCCCGGTCCGCGATCGCTGGACCGTCAAGATTGGATCTGGCCCGGACATGGAAGTAAAAGGCAATATCGTGGATCATGAGTACAAAATTGAGCAAGGACGCACCCGGATTGCGGAAGTCTCCAAGAAATGGTTCCGCGTGCGCGATATGTATGGCGTCGAGGTATATACCGGTCAGAACGACGTGGTCATACTGGCCGTTACCGTCGGCATCGATATGATGCGTTAGGTTCAAGTCCGAATTATGGTTGAAACATAAGCCATAAATAACCGAAGAAAGGAATATTTTGATGTCCCTAAAAGAATATAAACCCGGCTCCACATTTCCAGGGGTAATTGGACGCACGGTAGCAGAATCGTCACCCGCCTGGGCAGAACCCCTGCGCGCCAAAGAAGGTTCCCCAAATGTGATTTTCATCGTCCTGGATGATGTGGGCTACGGGCAGATGTCCCCATTTGGCGGTCTGGTCAACACGCCCAATTTTGAGCAGCTGGCCGAGAATGGCTTACGATTCACGAACATGCACACCACAGCCCTGTGCTCACCGACCCGATCCTGCATCCTGACCGGGCGCAACCACCATTCCAACGGCGTGGCGGCGATCATGGAAATGGCCACCGGCTTCCCGGGCTACGATGGACGCATGCCCTTTGAAAATGGGATGCTGCCGGAGATGCTGCTGGAACATGGCTATAACACATTCTGCATCGGCAAGTGGCATCTTTCCCCTGCTGAGGAGAGTACACCCGCCGGACCCTTCCACCGCTGGCCGCTGGGACGTGGGTTCGAACGCTTTTACGGTTTCCTGGGCGGCGAGACCAACCAATGGTTCCCAGACCTGACCTATGATAATCACTCGGTTCCCCAGCCAAAATCAGTCGAAGAGGGCTATCACCTGGATGAAGACCTGGCCGATCATGCTATCCAATTCATCCTGGATGCACATGTCAATGCTCCGGATAAACCCTTCTTCATGTATTATGCCCCTGGCTGCGCCCACGCTCCACACCAGGTAGCAAAGGAGTGGATCGATAAGTATAAGGGTAAGTTTGACATGGGCTGGGATGAATACCGGGAACAGGTATTCTCGCGCCAGAAGGAACTGGGTATCTTCCCGCCGGATGCAGAACTATCTCCGAGCGACCCCGATGTTCCGGAATGGGATAGTTTAAGCGACCAGCAGAAGCATCTCTACACCCATTTTATGGAGGTATACGCTGGCTTCCTAGAGCACTGCGATTACCAGATCGGGCGCCTGCTGCAGGCCGTCGAGAATATTGGAGAGCTGGATAATACGCTGATCATGCTGATCCCAGATAATGGTGCCAGCTCCGAGGGTGGTGTTAATGGCGCTTTTAATGAGATGAGCAGCTTCAACTACTACTGGGAGACGCTGGAGGATATAATGCCCAGGATGGATGAAATCGGCGGACCCAGCTCTTACAACCACTATCCCTGGGGTTGGTCCTGGGCTGGCAATACGCCCTTCCGCCGCTGGAAGAAAGAGGTCTATCGCGGCGGCAGCACAGATAACCTGATCGTCTCCTGGCCCGCAGGCATCAAAGCCAGAGGCGAAATTCGTTCCCAATATGCCCACGCTATCGATATGGTGCCCACGATTTTGGATACGCTGGGTATCGATTCACCAGAAAGTATTCGCGGTGTGAGTCAATCACCGATTGAGGGTGTCAGTTTTGCGAACGCATTTGACGATCCTTCCGTCCCATCTGAACACCACACCCAGTACTTCGAGATGTTCGCCTGCCGGGCGATCGACCACGATGGCTGGCGAGCGGTTTGCGGCTGGCCGGGACCCAGCTATGCTGAGGGAGCCGAGAAAGGTCGCGCCCTGGGTGATGAGATTACAGCTGAAGTGCTGGATGATCTGGATGCAAACAATTGGGAGCTGTATCACATTGCCAAAGACCCGGCGGAGGTTCACAACCTGGCCGAACAACATCCTGAGAAACTTCAGGAAATGATCTCCCGCTGGTATGTAGAAGCAGGAAAGTACCAGGTGCTTCCGCTTGATGGAACCTTGATGCAGCGCTTTGTTACCGAAAGGCCCCGCATCGCTGAAGCTCGCAACCAATATGTTTTTTATCCCAATTTATCAGTTGTGCCCATCGGAAATGCACCCATGGTGTTCAATCGCCCACACAGTATCACTGCTGAAGTGGAAATATCGGGTGAAGGCGCGGATGGTGTACTCCTGGCACAGGGTGGAGTTGCCGGTGGCTATGTATTGTACGTGAAAGAAAAGAAGCTGCATTACATCCACAACTACCTTGGTTTGGAGGAATACAAAGTATCGTCCAGTGTGGATGTTCCTCAAGGTGAGGTAAAACTACGCTATGAATTTGAACCCACTGGACCACCCGATCCACGCAATGGGCGCGGTGCTCCGGGTCGCGGCCAGCTGTATATCAACGGAGAACTGGTTGGAAATACAGAGTTCCCAACAACTGTCCCCATCACTTTTGGCATCGAAGGATTGAGTTGTGGTTATGATTTTGGCGAAGCAGTCTCCCATGAGTATCACGCCCCATTCACCTTTACAGGCACTCTCCACAAAGTGACTTTAGATTTGTCTGGCGAGCTGATCGTAGACGACGAATCCGCGGTTAACCGCTTGATTGCACAGCAATAACAATTTACTGTTCAATGGGATCTGGTGATGACAGATAACCCCAGATCCCAATTTGGTATTATTATGCTTAATTATGGCTAGATTCAGGAATCTCCCATCGGAGGGTATGCCAATGAAGAAGATGCTCTTTCTGCTCACAATCGGGCTGCTGTTTGTATTATTAGCTGCCTGTGGTACAGCCGAAACACCTACTGAGGAGCCAACCCCAGTCCCCACCGCGACCGAAGAGACGCTGCAACCAATTTCAATGGAAAACATCCTCGATATCACCTGGCAGTGGGTGGAGATGGTCGAGACAGAGCCGGCCAGCCAATCAGTCGTTCCCGATTCTGAGAACTACACAGTTATCTTCCGCGAGGATGGCACCGCAGAGATCAAGGCAGATTGCAACCAGGTTGGGGCAACCTATAACCAGGAAGGAAGCGCACTGATCCTCACCCTGGGTCCATCTACCATGGCAGCCTGTGGAGATAATTCGCTCGATCAGCAGTATCTATCATCCCTCGACCAGGTGAATACTTTCGGCATGTTAGCCGGCGATCTTAAATTGGCTGGTGAATCTTTCACCATGGGATTCGAGGACGGCGGTTCAGCCGAAATCGAGCTGGTTAACCCGGACGATCTGCTGGACAAGCTGTGGACCTGGGAGCGGCACTTCATCCCGGAGACCAACCTGGAAGAACGCATCGAAGATCCCAGCAGCTATACCCTCACATTTAATCCTGATGACACTTATGCGTTTAAAGCCGACTGCAACCTGGGCAGCGGCGGCTACACGGCAACCGAAACCGGTCAAATTCAATTTGAGGCCGGCCCAATGACTTTAGCTGAATGCGGACCGGATTCGCGCTACCAGGATATGCTCAGTACTCTGGGTGCTGCCCAGGAGTATAAATTTGAGGAAAACGGGGATGTGCTGGTCCTGATCCAGCCCGATGGCGGACCCATGGATTACTACCGGGTGGCAGAACCAGAACCGGTCAGTGCCTGCCCGGTGGTTGACCCTGCCTATATTCGATTAGATACCCAGGGATTGCCGTATTTCTGGCAGGCAAATACTGTCCCCGAAACCCCATATGACAACAGCCTGCCCCCTGGCGCGGTCGGCCTGCCGCCTCATATCCAGGTTAATTTCGGTGTTGTCAACCCCCAGGACCGGCTGCCAGGCGATCCGATCATTTACATCCTCCCGGTGGATGAATACAAACAGTTGTGGGAGCAGGAAGGTGATGACAGCATCACCCGGCGCATCGAACAGCTGCAGGAACTGCTCGAGGAGCAGCCAGAGCCATTCCCCACCTCCGGTTTGCCGGTGCTGCCTTTCGAGGAAGTAACCGGGGTCAATGATCTGGCCGTTCAGGGTGAATTCCTGGAATTCGATTGGTTCAATGGTATGCGCTTCGTGGGACGATTTTCGCAGGATCCCAACCCGGTGCTCAATGAAGACCTGTACTACATATTCCAGGGTTTCAATGAAGACAGCAGCTGCCTGATCAGTTTCTTCTACCCGGTCAGGACCGACCTGGTGCCTGACACGGCAGAAGATGTATCCGAAGATGAACTGGCGGACGTGGACAGCGATCCTACCGCATATCTCGAGGCAAAAACCGAAGCGCTCAACAACCTGATCGCCTCAGATTGGGATCCAGATCTGAACACTCTGGATGCAGTCATCGGTTCCCTGGCTTACGTGCCTCCTGCCCAGGCAGGAACGAGTCTAACAAATGTGCTCTGGGGTTGGACCGAGCTGACCGAAACGCAGCCCGCATCCCAATCCATCATCCCTGACCCGGAGAATTACACACTGGTCTTCCAACCAGACAACGGCCTGCAGATTTTGGCTGACTGCAACTCTGGTTTCGGCACCTATTCCCTGGATGGGGATCAAATGAGCATCGAAATCGGTGTCTTGACAACCGCCATCTGCGGTCCCGACTCGCTTTCATCGCTCTTCCTGGACATGCTCGAAAGGGTTGGCTCCTACGAATTGAGCCAGGATGAACTGGTGTTAAACATGGCGGATATAGCTGGCACAATGCGTTTCACCAACCTGGGACCAGGCTTTAGCGTACCTGCACCAGGCGAAGGTGTGCCTGCTGCGGTGGCGATTGAACCGATCAATGTACGCAGCGGACCGGGCAGCCAGTACAGCAGCTACGGCGTTGTCTCCATTGGCACCACTGGCGAGGTAATCGGCATCAGTGAAGATGGTGAGTGGTGGGTGGTCAGGGTTTCCATCGAGTATGCTCCCGACGGCAGAGGTTGGGTGAAAGGCGAATTCGTGGAGGTCACCAATGCTGAGAACGTACCCGTGATCCCCACTCCCCCTCTTGGCGACATTGAATTCCCACCCCCGGATGCAGGCTCTCCGACCGCGACTGTGCTGCAGTCTGTGAATGTGCGCAGCGGGCCAAGCACAGATTATCCCAGCTATGGAATCGCACCCACTGGAGCCACCACACAGGTGGTCGGTATCAGTGAAGATGGTTTGTGGTGGGTGGTAAAGATTTCTGTTGACTTATCCCCTGATGGCCTGGGATGGGTCAGTGCCGATTTCGTAGAAGTGACCGGTGGAGATGATGTCCCCGTGATCCCCAATCCACCAGCCCCTTAAAAACTACACCTGTTGCAGGCCTAATCAGAGAGCATAAGATATGGTTGAAGTTCCATGGGATTAATGAGCGGGTATAGAGGGATGAAAAAATTATTGGAGAAAATTCATAATGCTGTATAACATAATCGCCAGTGTTCCTGGGGGTGAAACCATCCTTGAATGGATTGAGCTGGCAGCTTTAGCGATTGAGATCATCGCTGTGGCGATCATCCTCGGGGCTATCGTTTATTCTATCGCCAATTTTCTGATCAAATCAATTTTCGAGCCCGAACAAGAAGGGCAGTACCAGCAGCTCAAAATCCGCCTGGGCAAATCCCTGCTGCTGGGGTTGGAAATCTTGGTTGCCGCGGATATCGTCCGCACAGTTGCCTTAGAAGCTACTATCCAGAGTGTGAGCGTTTTAGGTCTGCTGGTGCTGATTCGCACCTTCCTGAGCTGGGCACTGGTAGTTGAGATCGAGGGTCGCTGGCCCTGGCAGCCAAAGCGGGATGACCAGGATAGCATGTAGCCCAATTGAAGCGTTTGATTATTTATACTGCTATTTTCCTTATCAAGTCTTCTCAAAATGCTTAGAACAATTCGAACCAAGCCGTTCAACCTCGTTTACCTATCAGCCATAATCTTATTTGCAGTGTTTGGTGTTAATCCAACTGCTGCCCAGGAGAGGGGCCAGGTGCAGGAACTGACTGGCGTTATCGAGCCGGGTGAGATAATAATTTACGATCTCCCGTCCCTGGTTGAGGGTCAGCAGCTGTATGTTTATGCTACAGCCACCCGTGGCAACCTGGATCCAATTATCGCTGTTACGAATACTGATTTCCATCCCGACGTCCTGGAAGCAGATTTTGAAGGTGTCCTTGATTCAGCCCTGCTTGCAGGTGAAGATCCGTTTGAATCCATCGAACGAGTGCGCGATATGCATGCACTGGCATGGGATGACGATAGCGGCGGCGGACTATCATCTGCGCTGGAGTATGAATTCCCACAGGATGGCGATTACAGGCTTGTCATTGGAGGTGCATTGTCGGTTGGCAGAATGCCAACCGCGGGTGATTACAGGATGCTGGTTGGGCTGGATGCGCCTGAAGTGCTGGATGGAGAAGCCCTTGCGACAAGCGACACGATCGCTATTCTCAACATTGATGCCACACCTCCTGGGATTGGTGTCCAGGAGCTGACCGGCACCCTTAGCGATGAAAAACCATCCACTTTCTTAGAACTGAATGACTTTAAGGAAGATGACATTCTGTATGTTTTCATCGAAGCCACCTCTGGAGACCTGGCACCCACGCTGGTACTGGCAAATTTCGCAGACAAACCTCTGCGCAGCAGCAACCTGGATGGCAAGAGATCTCAAGCCAGCCTGGAGTACACTTTCCCAACTGACAGCCGCAATTATTTACTGGAGATCGGCAGCTGCTGTGAAGAATCCGATCTCACAAATGGAGATTACCGTCTTCTCTTGGGTGTCAATGCGCCAGAAGTAATAACCGGACACGCTATAATTGAGGGGCGCGCAGTGGCACGCGAACCAATCGATGTCGGCATTGGGTTGGTACTTGAGCAGATCATCGAAGTAGACCAACAATCTGAATTCTTCACCGCAGTAGCCAATCTGCAAATGGAGTGGACCGATCCTGCTTTAGCTTTCAATCCTGAGGACTGTCAATGTGATTTTAAGGTCTATAGTGAGGAGAACCAATTTCAAGACTTCTTCTTGTCAGATATAAACAATAAATGGCCAGATTTCACATTTCGCAACCAGCAGGGCAATCGCTGGATACAGAACCGTAATGTGATACTGTATCACGATGGGAGAGCTGTTTACTCCGAGCGTTTCACGACCGATTTCCAGGTTGACTTCGATTTCCAGCAGTTCCCATTCGATACCCAGGAATTCTTCATCCGCATCGATTCGATTTTCCCGGAAGAATTTTACAAATATTACAACCTGGACCAGGTAAGCAGTGTCAGCAGTGACACCGGTGAAGATGAGTTTATTCTTCAGGATTTATCGGTTGATATCTCGAATATACCCACAAACAATGGAATCGTTTCCAGCTACATCTTCAGTTTTGAAGCCCCCCGTCACCTGAGCTATTACATCTTCCGCATTTTCGTCCCTATCCTGTTGATTATTATTATCTCCTGGGTGACTTTCTTTTTGAAAAACTATACCCACCGCATCGAAGTGGCCAGCGCTAACCTGCTGCTCTTCATCGCTTTCAGTTTCAGCCTGGCTGATAACTACCCCAGGTTGGGCTACCTGACCTTCCTGGATGCAGTTATGGCGATCATGTTCATCACCAACGCCCTGGTGATCGTTTACAACGTCTGGCTGCGCCGGTTGGAAATGAACGATAAGGTCGATATGCTTGAGCGCGTCGATGATATCCTGGATTGGGTTTACCCGCTGATTTATGTCGTCCTGCTGATTGGGCTCGTGATCTGGTTCTTCTAATTTTAGATCTTCGCTGGATCCCCTGAGCGTTTACAAGAAGAAGGGTGGGCTGGTGAGGATGTAGTTCTCATACTTGGCTATCTGCTCATCATCCATCATGATCGCCACCAGGCTGTGGATCTCAAATTTGCGTCCCAGTAGGTGGACAACCGCAGCCTGGTAGACCATCGGCAGCTCAAGACCAAAATCATTATGCTTATTTTCATAAAGCTGACCAACTTCTTCAAAGATGACATTCAGTAATGGGAACAAGTCAATAATCACTTGTCCCTGTAAAGCATGGATTTTGTTTGTTGCACAATTCTTGAAGTCCAGTTAAAATCATCCCGATATGGACTACCCAAAAATACCCAGGTGGCAGCGTGTCATCCAGAGATTGGCCATGATTGAGGTAATCTCCACCGGCTTCCTCTCAAAGTACCTGCGCCACATTGACAATGCAGTGCTCAATTGGTCCAATGGGAAAAAGAACCTGACCCAGATGTTGACTGGTTTGCCGGTGGTTGTGATCACTACAACTGGTGCGAAGAGTGGAAAACCAAGGACCGTTCCTTTGGCCGGTATACCGGATGGGGAGAAGATCATCTTAGTGCCAACTCATTTTGGGCAGCATAGCTACCCAGCCTGGTATTACAACCTAATGGCCAACCCGAAAGCGCTGGTGCAGCAAAGCGGGTATTTCAGAGAATATACAGCCCGTACCGCAAGCCAGGATGAATGGGCTGCTTATTGGAACCTGGCAGTGCATTACTATACTGGCTACCAATCCTACCTGGAGCGCAGCGGGGATAGAGAAATTCCGCTCTTCATCCTGGACCCTGAAAACTAATTCCAAAAAATATAACTATTCTCTGAGGAATTTGCTCTACGTTCAAATTGAACGATCATAATTGAATGTATAATCGTTTTATTTGATATAAAGGCATTCAACAAATTATTTCTGGACTTCTTGATGATTAATCTAATGGAGTGCTTATGACCGAACCGTTGAAAGCCATTTTATTTGGCGCTGGGGCGCGGGGAGCTGAATCTTATGGGCCTTTTGCCTTAGCTCACCCCGATCAAATTCAGTTTATCGCTGTTGCCGAGCCGCGAACAGCTAGACGGGAACGCTTCGCCGCCCAGCATTCCATCCCGGAAGAAAGCTGTTTTGAGACCTGGCAGCAAGCGTTGGATAGAAAGATCCCAGCCGATGTGGTGATCAACTGCACCCAGGACCAGCTGCATGCTGAGTCAAGCATCCCTGCTCTCCAGGCTGGCTACGATATGCTGCTCGAGAAACCCATCGCTCATTCGCTCGAGGATGCGATCAGCATTGTTCAGGCCGCCGAACAAGCAAAGCGCTACCTGCAGATCTGCCATGTCCTGCGCTTCACCGATTTCTTCAACAAGGTCAAATCCCTATTAGATGAGAACAGGCTTGGCCAGGTTATCACCATCTCGCACCGCGAAAATGTCGCTTCCTGGCATATGGCACACAGCTTCGTGCGCGGCAATTGGAGACATGAAGAGCTCTCTTCTCCCATGATCCTGGCCAAGTGCTGCCATGACCTTGACCTGCTGGTCTGGTTCACAGGGGAAGCACCGCATTCCCTGAGTTCCTTTGGTTCGCTGGCACATTTCAGGCCAGAGAACGCCCCCCAGGGGGCACCGCTGCGCTGCACAGATGGCTGCCCGGTGGAGGATAGCTGCCCGTTCTACGCCCCTGCGATATACATCGATCTGGTGCCGTTCAAGTATGCTCTCAGCCAATCAAGAATTGCTCTATACAAATTAGTTGGCGCCCAGAGTCTTAAACACCCAAAAGCAATTCAGACTATCTCCAACTTTATTCCATCTTTGCGGGAATTAACGGAATACAAAGGGTGGCCGCGATCTGTGGTATCAGATGAACCGGAAAATGAAGAATCGCTCTGGCAAGAGCTGCGAGAAGGACCGTATGGGCGCTGCGTCTACCACTGCGACAACGATGTCGTCGACCAGCAGGTGGTGACGATGGAGTTCCCAAGCGGGATCAGCGCTTCCCTCACCATGCACGGGCATTCTCATGAAGAAGGGCGCACCCTGCGCATCGATGGATCCCAGGCGTCCTTGCTGGCTAAATTCAGCTTCCACCGCTCCTTCATCGAAATTCATGATCACCGTTCCATGGAAGTCGAAGTCATCGAATTCCCGAGCACAGTCGAGCAGGTGGGTCATGGGGGTGGGGATTCTGGCATCATGCGCGACTTCATCCACAACATTCATGATAGAAAAAATGCTGGCATCAGCGCCCAGGAATCGCTGGAAAGCCATTTCATGGCCTTTGCGGCTGAACAGTCCCGGCTCGAGCAAACCAAAATCAATATGCCAGAATTCCGGGAAGGAATTGAAGCCAAATCAAGAACTGCCTGAACAGGCATGCGGCGTCCCGGAAAACCGTTTTCCTTTCAAATCGATATTCGAGGAGTACGGATGACCCTCAATGACGATCACCCCACATTGGCCAAAGAAATCATTGCTCACTATGAGTCCGTGGACGAGGCCCTGCGGCTGGAAAGACCAGAGTCCGAGATCGAGCGGCGTCGCACACAGGAATTATTGCAGAGATATCTGCCTGCCCCACCAGCAGTGATTATTGATGTTGGTGGTGGCGCAGGAGTTTATGCCTTCTGGCTGGCGGATCGCGGCTACCAGGTTCATCTGATAGATGGCGTCCCTCTTCATGTCACTCAGGCTGAAGGTGCAGCGGAGCAGCGAGGCGGCCCACCCATCGCCAGCATCAGCCTGGGAGATGCCCGGCAGATCGATCACCCGGATAGCTCCGCAGACGGGGTGCTGCTGCTCGGTCCGCTTTACCACCTTACCGAACGCAGCGACCGCATTCTTGCCTTACGGGAGGCGCACCGCGTGCTGCGCGCTGGTGGAGTCATGGTCGCTGCTGGGATCAACCGTTTTGC
>PVMK01142240.1_pt1 | contig 26350 bp, 21 predicted proteins | sample 1853481 | NCBI WGS metagenome assembly PVMK01 (sample SAMN08533507, study PRJNA380276) | Marine sediment metagenome, whole genome shotgun sequencing project.
GTTGGCTTAAGAAAAATTCTTTGCTGTTGTTGTCAAAAAAGAGGGGTCAAACAATCCTGGCTTCCAGTGGTCAGCTTGCTTTGGCGAAAGGTGGTCAAGTTGGTAGTTCTTCGTCATATTTGGGGACGTTTTATCCGGTTTGAGATAAGATCACTTTCCTCCGCAACAACTCAAAGCTGGCTCTCCCATACAGATGGGATACAAAGTTTTGATAACCAGCTATATTGTGCCGTGAAGGATCATCCTCACAATTATATAGACTTATTACAAAATCAACTCACCCCCGATTACAAAGGCTTTACAAACGACCTGTATTTGGCCAGGATTTTATCGTTTATCTCATCGCCCTCATCGAGGTTGCTCGATGAGAAAACCTCGGGTATGTGGCCTTTTCAATCATTATTTCAACTGCAGAAATAGCAACAGCGTGCAAGAGCATGGCCCCGAGTGAAGTTGAAGTGGCTGCAATGTTACGGTCGATTTCGGGAATATAGACCGAAGCGTCGCCCAGGCAACCTTGGTTGTCGAGCACTACATCGCCAATCTGGTAAAGCTTCGACCCCGAAACATGACGCGATTTCTGTGCCTTGGAATGTGTCAGATTGGTAAGTCCGATAACTTTCATGCCCCGCTTATGGGCTGCTTTAACCATATCGATGTTTACGGTATTTCGGCCGGAGTTCGAAGCAATAATCAGGCAATCCTTCTCAGTGCACTCATATCTTCGAGAATAAGTTCGGCATAATCCTTAAGCCGCTCCATTTCTGTACTTTTAATTGCGCCGTTGTGTAACATCAAAGCGTCTTCAAGAATGGGGTAAACCCTTGCCAGCCCTCCGGCCCTGTAAAACAGTTCTTCGGCCATCATGTGCGAATGGCCTGTTCCGAATGCATAAACAAAGCCATTGCTCATGATGGTTTCGGCCACTACCGCACCGCTTCATCGATTTTATCCATTTGGGTTTCGAGCACCTGGTTAATCAGGTTTTGGATATTGGTAATATACTGATGTGTTTTTCTCATTTGACTGTATTCTCATCTGTATTTCAAAAAATTATTTATCACTGAATCTGTAACATTGTTCCCGATTCGCGAAAAGCGCCAATCAGCGCGCCAATTTCAGGTTTAAATCCGGAACCTGCAAATGAATAGATCGCTTTGCAAGCCTTGCGAAAGCCTCGAACGAATCCTGTCGTTATGGGTGAGCACACTGCCATAATATCCAAGGTTTTGGGTTTTACACTTGCTGGTGATGGCAAGGGCAAGCTTATACAGCCATTCTGCCTCGCTCTCTACAATGCTCAAGGCAACGGTATCTCCGCTGTGGCTGCAGCGCTTCCACTTCAGTGGCAAAAGCTGCAATGACGCTTTTCTCAACGGCGGATTGTATATTTTATCGATGATATCGGACATCTTTTTCAGGTCGAAAAACTTCATCACACTGGCACTGAGCTGAGTGGGTTCCGAAAGACCATCATAAGCGCGCAGGGCGGCTTTAATCCCTTCAGTGCCATATGGTAACCGCTGCCTTCGTCGCCAGTACCTGTCCCCAGCCTCCCGCAGTATGATAAACTCCCCCAGCATCAATTCCGCAAGCCATCGAGCCTGTTCCCGAGATTAGAACCGCTCCCGGATTCCCCTTCGTAAAACTAAGAAGGGCAATATAAACATCGGAATGAAAAACAACTTTCGAAGGCTGGAACACTCCGTTAGTAAGATGCTGAACCAGTGCATCTTCGGCATGTCCGTCCAGCGCTGAATTACCAGTGAAAATGGTACCCGGCAAACAAGCAAATTTTGCAAGGAGCTTGGCTGCTATGGCTGCAAAATTCTCCCTTACTTTTGGGATATCTGCGCCATAATGATTTATCGTTCCGGTTTGAAACGAATGAACCATTTGGCCTTCCAGATTACACACTACCACTTTCGTAGTTGTGCCTCCACCATCGATGCGCACAATAATTCATCGGAACAATGTTTTATTCGAGTCCATTGTATTTTTATTCAAAATCAAAAAACCACTGTATCGCAATCGGGTTGACCTACCCCATTAATTAGGATGTTCAGTTAAGCTAGGCTGCGTTTATAAATATATGATTATTTCTCTCAATTTGACTTCGTCGAGCTCCACTTCGCTTCGGTTCTTCTATTGTTTGGTACCCTATTGGAAAAACCAGTGTTGTTGACCACCTTTCGTCAGTATTGCATAAATTACGTAAACCGCTGATCAATTAGCACTTAGTTAGATCCAGAAATATTGGCACGAAATGGTCAATATGTCCGTTTTTTCCATCCTGGGTAGTGCTTTCCGTTAAAGACCTATTATTGGGCTCACACGTTAAATTCATATGACCATAGGTTTTCAGAATTTTATTGTAAATATAAAATGTGATCTCTTATGGTTAAGTGGATATTCCAGTTGCATTGAGCATATCATACCATTAATGTGTGAGCATATCATTCCCGAGTGTAAATATCAGAAGATCTTCACTTTAGTCTCTTCCCTTATTTGAAAATGTTGATTGCTCGGTCGGAATTGTAGAAGAGTGCTCAGTTATGCTGGAACATGTAGTCAAGCTGGAAATAGAATACTCCCGACGTTTCCTGTCAGGAAGCGCCAGGAGTATATTTACGCTGGATTTCTAATATTGAGGCCAAATTAACTTCTAATCGGGGCCTGAATCCAGTTATGTTATGCCACTACTGCTTGGTCAAATTAAGTTCGATGATGATAGTGGCATTAAAATTACCAGAGCCCTCACCGAGATCAATTTGTTTCCTTCCAGGTTCCATGTACCGCTCTCCTCAAGATCACTTCTAGACATCAGGTAGGGATAGTCCGCATTAAAAGTGACGGTTCCACCGCCAATTTCGAGAAATTCGGAGGTGATTTGATCAACAACTTCCACGCTCTCTTCACAGGAACTGGGATCAACTTCGCAGGAATTTACAATCCGCAGTCATTTATATAAAATGGCGTAAATTGATCTTTGGTACGATGTAATTTTCATTTAAATAAATGTGAAACTCATGCGTGTAGCGAATCTTTATGAGAAAAGCGGAAAACTCCCTGTCATATCTTTTGAATTCTCTCGTCCTAAAAATGAATTGGCGGCAGCCAATCTGGATAAGGCCTTGGATTCTCTGGTAACAATTCCTCCGGATTATGTATCAGTTACTTTTGGGGCAGGCGGATCAACCCGTGAGGGTTCATATGAATTGATAGATAAGCTGAAAAACGAAAGAGGACTGAATGTAGTCGCTTATATAGCCGGGATCGGTCTTGGTCCGGAAGAAGTTATAGACGCTCTGGAAAAATTCAAGAGCATTGAAGTAGAAACTGTATTCGTTATTCGCGGCGATGCACCTACCTGGGATGAAAACTATAAGCCTCATCAGGATGCCATGCTACATGCTTCAGACCTGCTGAAGTTTATTAAAAGTCGTTATGATTTCTGCCTGGGTGCGGCCGGATATCCGGAAACACATATGGAAGCGGTTAGCCCTGAGAAAGATTTGGATTATTTAAAGTTGAAGGTTGATGAGGGGGCAGAATATATTGTTGCACAGTACTTTTATGACAATCAATTTTTCTACGATTATCTGGACAAAATTATTGCCAAAGGGATCAATATTCCTGTTATTCCAGGTGTTATGCCGGTTTACACTGTTAGAATGACAGAAAATCTGGCCAAAATCTGTGGCACAACAATTACCGAAAAAGTTCGTAATGGCCTCGATTCTTTATCTCCTGACGACAAAGAGGGAATTATTCAATATGGTATTGATCTTGCGACGGAGCATTGTAAAGACTTACTAAAATACGGTGTACCCGGACTTCATTTTTATACAATGAATCGAGGAAAGTCCATTATGAAGGTAATAGATAATCTTAAAACAGATGGTTTGGTTTAAAACAAACTTAACTTTAAAGAATCGTTGTCTAATGAAGGGGAGTATTTAAAAAAACCTCCAGCATTACATCAAGGACTTAGACTCATTCAGCACATACTCACAGCTTGATGATCTTTCTTGTAGTTACAAAGTCCTTTGACCTGATTGCAATGAAATAGACACCTTTCTGGAAGGATGAGAGGTCGATTTGGTGTGAAGTCCCTTCCATTTTGGTGCTGTAGATTAACTGTGGAAAAACCAATATCGTTGACCACCTTACGCCAGACCACAAGATTAATTATAAGCTGAGAACAGAAAAAGACCCGGATTTTGGTTTCTCAGAAGATATGATTAGAAAACATTATCTTTCTGATGGCTGTCGGGAAATTATAATTTTACCCCATTAATGAATGATATGATCGCTTACAGGGCACTTGATATCTTCTTTACAGTTTTTCATATCTGTCTCGTACTCTTCAACCTGTTCGGATGGATCTTGAAGAAAAGCATACGATTGAATCTCATCTGCCTCCTGCTCACAGCTGGATCGTGGCTTTTCCTCGGATTCTTTTATGGATTTGGATACTGTCCACTTACTGAATGGCACTTCAACATCCTCGAAAAGCTTGGATACACCGATCTTCCCACCTCCTACCTGAGTTTTCTCTTTACACGACTAACCCACCTGCAAATCGATCAATCCCTGGTAGATACTGTTACTTTATGGGGACTGATCATTTCTTTGCTACTTAGCCTTTACCTGAACTTCCGGCAATGGCTCAAAGCAAGAAGAAGAAAATAAGGAGGTGATAACTAACTTATAACTCCTTCTCAATCGGTGCTCCTGCCTCCCTGAGTTTTTCCTCCAGCGCAGGAAGGGTGGTGTTTTTTAAGGTGCGTACCTGCTCCTCAATGGGTTTCAGCTCCTCGATTCCAATCTGAAGATTCTCTTTGTGCATGCTCGTGGGACCATAGGTGGTGGATAGTCCCATACCGGCCACATACCATCTCTTTTGAAGCGCAGCTCCCTCACCTTCTCCTACCTGTGCTTTAGTTTGCTTACCATTCAGCATCTCATTCAGCTTTAACACTTCTGCTTCTGTCCTGTAAACCTCTTCCAGCAATTCTCCTGCATCGCTTTCCATTCTGAAACATGCGTTTTTTAGTACTTTCAGACGTTCAGATGCTTCCTGTAGCGCTTTCTTTACTGCAGCAAAATCCTGTAAGGCAGTTTCCAGAGAATTCCTGAATTCCTCAATCTCAGCATTTGTGGCAGGCTCAAGGACCTGGTCGTGCAGGGGTTTAACTTCGAATGAAACAGCCTCTGTCAGCTGATCCACTTCTCCCCTATTTAAGGCATACAGGCTTACAGAATAAGTCCCCGGTGTAACCATATATCCCTTCGAACCCACCTTTAGTTCAGCGTCCTTCTTTGGATCCAATATGTTCTTCGAAGCATGCCGAAGGTCCCAGCTGACCCGATGGATCCCTTTTTTAGCGGACGCTTTTACATGGTTAATTACCTTTCCGGTCTCATCTTTCACGGCAAAAACAAGGAATGGTTCATCTTCATTGTGTTCTGCCTCCAGAGCATCCCAACCGGGGAAGGGGATGTCACTTCCTGATTTATTGAGTTTCTTTTCGCTTTCTTTTCTTAGCTGTTTCAGTGATTTCAAATCTTCTTTCAGGTAATAGGTGAAGGTAGCACCAAAGGGTGGGTTTTCTGCCCGGTATTCCGAAGCACCAGGGTCGACTGTCACTCCCCGGGGAATATAGTGCCATGCATCTTTCACCGGGAATAGGGTTGCCTCCTTATTCAACATGTCGGTACTAAGCTCCCGCAAAGGCGACAGGTCGTCGAGGATATAAAATCCCCTTCCGAATGAAGCCCCCACCAGGTCATTCTCTCTTCTCTGTATCTGGATATCACGAAATGGGATGGTCGGAAGTCCGCCCCTCATCCGGATCCACTTTTCACCCCCGTCCAGGGTAAACCAGATACCAAACTCGGTAGCAGCAAAAAGCAGGTCTTTCTTAACATGGTCCTGCACCAATCGCCATACGAGCGTCCGGTCATCAATTGTCCCCGAAATCAGCTTCCAGCTGTTCCCTGCATCTGTACTTTTTATGATGTATGGTTTGAAATCGCCGTATTTATGATTATCAAGTGCAGCATAAACGGTCTCGGCATCGTACAGGTCAGCTCTGATGTCATTTACAAATGCAGTGGCAGGGATCCCTTTAATGGATCCCACCTCGATTTTTTTCCAGTTATTACCCCCATCCCTGGTCACCTGGATCAGCCCATCGTCTGTTCCTGAGTAAAGTATTCCATCCTGCACGGGCGATTCACCCAGACTGGTAATGGTGCTGTAATTGGACATGGCATACAAGTCCCAGGGGTTATCCCAGCTCTGCTTGCGTCCCATGATGGCTTGTTCAATACGTTCCAGCCCCCTGGTAAGGTCACCTGATAAGGTTTCCCAGCTATCTCCGCGATTGTCAGACCTCCATACACGGTAAGAGGCTGTGTAAATACGGGCCGGATCAAAAGCACTTACAAGGATTGGTGTGTCCCAGTTAAAGCGTTCGGCGGGCTCTCCTATACCTGGCTGGGGCTGGATAAATACCTGTTCACCTGTAATTCTGTCGATGCGATGCAGATTGCCCTGCTGACTTTCGCCGTAAACAATCCCCGGGTTCCCGGGTTCTGTAGCTGTCTGGTGACCGTCCCCCCCCAGGATATGCTGCCAGTCTGCATTCCTGATGCCTTCCGTATATTGTGTTTGCGACGGTCCGGCATGTGTACCGTTGTCCTGTGTTCCCCCGAATACATTGTAGAAAGGCTCGGCGTCGTCCAGTGCGAGTTTATAATATTGCGTCACAGGGAGGTTCTCGATAAACCTCCAGTTTTCTGCCAGGTCGAAACTCTCGTAAATCCCTCCGTCGGTGCCAACCAGCAGGTAGTCAGGATCACTGGCAATAAAATTCATGGAGTGGTTGTCTGAGTGTTTGTTGAGCTCTTTTAACCTACTGAATGTTTTTCCATGATCCTCTGATACCTGTATCCGCACATCGGCCAGGTATATTCTGCCTTCCTTGTGCGGCGAAACATAGAGCTCCTGGTAATAGTGTGGTCCGGTTGCTCCGGCCACAGCATCCGACTGTTTTGTCCAGCTACTTCCGCGGTCCCTGGATATATAAACCCCTCCTTTTCGCCTGTCCAGAGTAATGGCAGCATAGACGATATTTGAATCAAAGGGCGAGATGCCCAGACCGATCTTTCCCATGTTAGATTTGGGAAGCCCGGTGCTCAGTTTTTCCCAGTTTTCGCCTCCATCTGTACTTCGGTGGATCCCTGTTCCTGGTCCACCACCCATATAGGCTGCCACGGTACGGTGGCGTTGCCAGGTGGCAGCAATGAGGAAATCAGGATTAGCCGGATCCATGGCGATATCGGTCACGCCGGTCCACTCGTTAGCTCCCAATACCTTTTTCCAGTTGGCACCCCCATTGGTGGATTTGTATAGGCCGCGTTCGCCACCACTGGTCCATAAGGGACCCTGAACAGCGACAAATATGACATCCGAATTTTCAGGGTGCACGATGATCTCCGATATATGCTCAGAGGTCTTGAGACCCATATTATTCCAGGTCTTTCCCCCATCCACACTTCGATAAATGCCATCTCCGTATCCCACGTGCCTTCCTCCTACATTCTCCCCAGTGCCAATCCATATGGTATTGGGATTGCCTGGATCAATGGTGACACACCCGAGGGAGTAGGAGCTCTGCTTGTCGAATATGGGCTTCCAGGTGACACCGGCATTCACAGTTTTCCAGACATTCCCGGAACCAACGGCTACATACCAGGTTTGCTCATCACCAGGGTGAATGGCAATATCAGCAATGCGGCCGGAACAAAAAGCTGGACCAATATTCCGGAATTTGAGTCCCGATACCAGCGAAGAATCGATCTTTGGTTCTGTATCCTGGCCAAACAGTGAGACACCAACAAACAACAAGGCAATCGTGAAGTATTTCATAGACTTTTCATTTAGGTAATTTTAGGATGACATAAATGTACAATTTTATGGAAAAGTAAACTGTCCTGAGATTCCACACTGGAATATGTAGTCAGGCTGTAAATAGAATACTATTTGAGGGAAGCAAATTAAGCTCGAAGGGTCAAAAGAAAATCAACTTCGTTTGTAAACCCTCACCAACCAGGGAAAGCTCAATGCCTTTCCGGACTGGCTAAATCCTTTTGACTCAATGAATTCATGCACCATTTTCGGACTATGGATGTAAGTTCGAAATGGATTATTCCTGAGGATCAAATACAATTTTGTGAATTGTACCAGGAATTTGGATACCCATCCACCAACTGGCATGGTCAAAGCCAGTACGGTGCCCGTTTTGTTCAGAGCGTTTCCCAGTAGATTTTTATATTCCGGATAGCAGCATATCACCTTATCCAGGGAGACAATATCATGCCTGCCTAGTTCTTCATGTACATCGTTGAAATCTGACATGATAAAGCTGGAAAAGTTGTGATTGATCTCCTTCGCATAACCGGAGGCTACGCTGAGGTATCCGGAGGATGAATCAACATCCGTGGTTTTATTACCGCCCCTTTTGACAAATTCCCACTGGATCGCTCCGATACCTCCACCGATATCAAGAAGCGATTTCCCTTTCTGATCATACACAGAAAGCAGGGAAAGCAATTTTTTAGTCGCCCTTCGGGGACCTCTTTTTTTGTAGCTCCGGAGTTCTTTTTGTGCCGACTTCAGATCAAACAACCTGTCGGCCCCGCAACAATGTTCACAGCCCATTTGTGCCTGTTTTAAATTAAAATTTCATCATTGAACCGGTATATGATAAACATGGATTAAGTCAGGTATAGCTTTCATATTAAAAAATCCTGCTCAGAAAATCTACAATATGTGGTATTCCCGGTAATTCTCTCTGGTGAAAAGGTGTTAAATTCAAGTTAAATCAAATGAATAAAGTTAATCCATTTGTAGCTTTATGTGGGTGTAAACACATTGAGATGGACTTAAAGGAGGGAAGATTAAGAAAATGGTTGCTTAGGTTTGGGCTTGCGGGATTCTTATTCTTCCTGATAAAAGGATTGATATGGCTGGGGATATTTCTGGGAATCGGTTCTTTCCTGTACTCCTGTTAGAAATCGGGCTGAATGAATATCAAATGTTATCTTTAGGGAGCTCTAAAAATGGATTATTGTAATAAAATCATGTGTATAAATGAGGTGAGTTCATTAATGTTCCAAGAGGAGAAAAACATAGACCAATTGCTGATTCAGAAACTCATTTGTTACTTTTTGAGCCTGAATCTGTTTTATACTGGGAATGTCGGAAATGAATTAACACTTGATTCACCAGAAAGGAGATAATGATGGACTATGAACAGATAAAAAAAATGCTAGCTCCTTGTGGATTACATTGTGGAAAATGTTTTGCATTTAAAGATGGGGATATAGGAGAGTATAGCCGTCGTTTAAAGAACTCAATAGGGGAATTTGATGTTTACGCTAAAAGGTTTGTTGACTTAATAGATGAACCTGTATTTCTTAAGTACCCGGATTTTAAAGAGATGCTCAATTATCTTTCTTTATCACAATGCGGAGGATGTAGAGAAGAAAAATGTAAACTATTTAAAGGGTGCAATGTTAGAGAATGCTCAGAGAAAATGGATGTTGATTTTTGTTTTGAATGTTCAGGTTTTCCTTGTAATAATACTGGATTTGATGAACATCTTCATAAACGCTCAGTTAAAAATAATAACCGAATGAAAGAAATTGGAGTTGAACAGTATTACGATGAGATTAAAGATATATCAAGATACTAATTGAAAAATGAACAGGGCATAGCTGGATAAACCAATAACAGTTTTTTGAATTTGCTTGGTTTAAGTTCCGTACATTGCGGACCACAAACAGTACTACTCTAATTTTCCATTAATAATTTCAGCGATGAATATAATAACAGATTGTAAGAGGATATTGTCCCTTCAGTATAAATTGAAAAAGAGATTGACGGAGCTGATGCCTGATACTGCAATGCGGCGTGTTGATATTCCCAAAGTTAATAAAGATGTCCTTGTAAATAATAATATCAAGATTAAGAAATGGTATTACTACGAGGACAATCAACAAGCCCATAAGCATACTTTTTTTGTTGGAAATTGGAAGTATGGAGGTGGAATACTTCCATATAGTGGGTCAATAAGTATCGCCTGGGAAGGGGAAGAATATAATGCAGGTATTTTTGTTGAGGAAGCCACCGATGTCTATTTGTTACATTCTGGAGATATGGGCCGTAGAAAAAAAGAGACTTTTTTTGATACCTACAAGGGAGAAACGAAGCAAATTGAAATTAATAATGAAATTAAAAATTATGCTGTAATAGGAAGAATGGATGATCCTGATATTGCAAGCGCTGTTGCTAATTTTTTCAATTTTTTGGTGGATTAGATAAGATTGTGTTAACGCTAACTGAGAGGTGATTATAATTTTAATCAGTTAGTGGGAAAACCAATGCATATAGAATGTCAATTAAAATTGGCCTGAAGTGGTCAAACTGAACGATTTTTCAGATTTAAACCCCGGATTTATAAGTTGAATACCTGTCATATTCTTTTTGTTAATAGCCCTCAGCCATCTTCCTTCTTTTGCATCACCCGAAATTGAGAGAAAACCAATTTAAAATCTGGTGCAGGTTTGCCTTTAGACAGATTAAACAAGGACTTGTTAAATCCATCAGCAAAGTGTCATTTGATGATAAATTAATTGTATCACATCTCGGCGAAGGATGGTCAAATTTTTTGGTTTTTCCAGTCAGGAATGGTACATAATCAGGAAAGACAACGAACCCATATAAGAAGACGAGTATGCAAACATCAAAGCATTGAAAGAAAATCAAATTGTTAAAAATGTCGAAATGGGCAAAGTCAATATTTATTATTATTTCGTAACTTTATTGGTTAGATATATATATCACATAACATACATACCCTCAAAGATTCACGTTTTCTTTCACCCAATAATGAATCCATGAATAAAGAGAATAAGAATTCAGCTAAAGTGTCAATAAAATCCAAGTCTCTGTATGATGCTATATCCGACAATACTACAATTGCAATTTACGAGACAGATGCAGTTGGGAAATGTCTCTTGGTGAACAAACAATGGTGCAAATTTGCTGGTATTACCAAAGAAGATGCTCTGGGGGATGGCTGGCAGCGTGGATTACATCCTGATGATAGGGAAAGCATTTTAGCACTTTGGAATCAGCATGCAAAAACAAAGAAGCCATGGCATTTTGAATACCGTTTTCAGACTCCTGAGAATGTTATAACATGGGTTTTGGGAACAGCTGTTCCGTTAATAAACGAGCACAATGAAATCATGGGATATCAGGGCATAAATATTGATATCACCGAGCGCAAGCTGGCAGAGAAAGAATTGGAAGAAAGTGAAACCCTATTAAGTAAAGCACAGGAAATTGCAAAAATTGGTAGTTGGGAAATGGATGGCATAACAAAAAAGATAGTTTGGTCAGAACAAATGTATGATTTGTTAGAAGTAAGCACCAGTCAAGAACCAACATTCGAGCTTTACTACAGTCGTGTTCACCCCGATGATTTACCACACGTTCAAGGAGTTGGAAAAAGGGTACTCAAAGATAATGAAGCTGCTCGTGCTGAATATCGCTTGCTTACACCATCGAAGACAATTAAATATGTCGCTACTGAAGGTCGTCAATTTCTGGATGAAAAAAACAATATCATTAAGGTGACAGGATTTGTGCAAGATATCACCGAGCGTAAGCAGGCGGAGGAAAAATTGGAACAATTCTCCCATCAACTAAAAGAACTTAATGCAACCAAAGACCAGCTTTTCTCAATAATCGCCCACGATTTAAAATCTCCATTCAATATTTTATTGGGTTTTTCCGAAATCCTGAGTGAAAACATACGGACTTATTCGATTGAAGAATCTGAAAGAATCATCGCAATAATCAATTCGACCTCAAAGCGAACTCTAACTTTACTTGAAAACTTATTGACTTGGGCAAAAACTCAGACTGGACAAATTGATTTTAAACCCGGAAAACAGAGTTTAAAACCAATAATTCAGGCAATTGTTGAGTTCTTAAATTCATCGGCATCGATTAAGAAGATTACGTTAAACAGTTCTGTGTCAGACGATATTGTCGCTTATGCTGACCCGAACATGTTAAAGACTGTTCTTAGAAATCTGATTTCCAATGCAATAAAATTCACAAATTCAGGTGGAAAGATTGATATTTATTCAGTTTCAGACCAAAACCAGATTGAAATCACTGTTTCAGACACTGGTGTTGGAATGAATGAAGAAACACGGAATAAATTATTCAGGATTGATACAAAATTTACCACAACTGGCACAGCAGACGAAAGAGGTTCTGGTTTGGGTTTAACTCTTTGCAAAGAATTTGTAGAAAAGCACGGTGGAAAAATCTGGATTGAAGGCGAAGTTGGAAAAGGGAGCAGGTTTATTTTTACATTACCATTAAATGGTTCAACTGAAAATTAAAACATAAAAATTTATTCTCCATATTTTTTATTTCAGATATTTCTGAGCACATTAATTCTGTATATTAACTTGACATGTAATTAATGATTGATTAATTGGAAAAAACAGACCACTTGACCACTTAGGGCTGATTCTGGTTGACAAGGCAAATGACCTGGGGTTCTGATGTTTGCTTAATTTATCACATTCTGGCGAAAGATGGTCAAAGCCCCTGGTTTTTCCAAAATGAGGAACGGCTATTTTAAGGTGTCAGATAATCCACCTGTGAGTGATTGGGTCAAGTTTGTCGATATGGATGGGAAACCATCAGACCACTACCTTTGGCTGACGGGGGAAGCTACACTGATGCTTCGCAAAGAAAGCCACTCAGTCTGGAGATGCCGGTGCGGGGTGAAAAATAATTTCAGCAGGATAAATAAGAATCAATGCTAATAAAATTGATCAATAATTACCATCCCTGAATTACTGTAGACATCCATATTAAGCATTTCTTGATGAACATGTTCCAGTTTAACTGTTCTGTCTATGAGTAATGATAAGTTTATCTTTTTGCTCGAAATCAGGTCAAAAATGATATCATAATCATCAAGTGGCATTCCGTGGCTGCCAATTAATTCAATTTCTTTTGCTATTAATTCAGCGGTTGATACTGTAATATCGTTTTCGCTTCCTAAAATACCCACCTGGATATGCTTCCCTTTTTTTGCTAAACAATTGATGGAGTTCGTACTCGTCTCATGGCTACCCAGCGCATCCATCGATAAATTTGCTCCATCCTGGTTATTTCAAGCACTTTATCAACTACGTTCACTCTGGTGGCATTAATGGCATGCTTAGCTCCAATGGACTTCGCCCTCTGAAGGTTTTTCTCATTGATATCAACAGCTATAACTTTGGCTCCATATACAGCCGCAACCATAATTGCTGATAAACCTACGCCTCCACAACCATGAATGGCTACAAACATTGACTTATCAACTTTTCCCTGATTTACAATCCCGTGGAATGCTGTAATAAAACGGCAGCCCAAACCTGCAGCTGATACAAAATCGATGGAAGATGGTAGCTTGACTAAATTGAAGTCAGCATTTTTAATTTGAACAAATTGAGCAAAAGAACCCCAGTCAGTAAATCCCGGTTGAAAATGCATGTCACAAATATGTTGATTTCCTATCATGCATTGGGGGCATGTTGAGCATCCACAGCAAAATGGAGCGGTAACACGATCACCCGCTTGAAATAAGGTTACTTTGCTCCCAACTTCTTTCACAATCCCTGAAAACTCATGCCCCGGCACATGGGGTAACCGTATATCAGGGTCGTGCCCTTTCCACCCATGCCAATCGCTTCGGCATATCCCTGATGCCCTTACCTCTATGATGGCTTCTGTTTCAGTAACCACAGGATCATCTACCTGCTTAATTTCAATTGCCCCGTTGAATGTGTTGTAGACTGCGGCTTTCATTAAATAAAAAATATTTTAACTAAATTAAAGGAACTATTAGTCACATTTATTGTCTTTTAAAATACAATATATGCAATTAAAGGAAGTAATTATTACGCTTGATTAGCACCGTACAACTCAAAATATCCATGTTAAAAGCTGGCCTTTTCCTATATGTAATCCTCTTTATGCTTTTGCCCCAGGCCCATGGCCAGTCGAAAAGCAATACATGGAGCGAGGTGAAAGAAAATGGCGGTGGAACATTGGTTATTGCTTACTCTGAAAATAGCCCATTTATTTATCACGACGCACAAGGGAAATTGGCCGGCATTGAATTCGAAATTATGGAGGAGTTCGTCCGGTTTATTGACGAAAAATATGGTGTAAAACTTAATTTGGAATATGAGCATTTGTATAATTTTGAAAGCCTCCTTGATACCTTAAAAAATTCGCAACGACCTATTCTTGGCATTGCCTCTATTTCCAGTTTGGAAGAGAGAAAGAAGGATTTTAAAATCAGCGATTCCTATATGCCCGATATTGAGATTATTATCTCCAGCTGGGTTTTTGGCTCAGTTTCGAGTTTGGCCGAATTTGCCAACATGGTTAAAAACAATAGAGCCATAACCGTAACAAATTCAACGTTTGAGCGAAATATCCTGGAACTACAAAAGGATTATTTTCCTGAAATAAAGATAGAGTACGCAAGGCACGTTGATTTTTTAATAGAAAAGATTTCAAATGCTGATAACGCCTGGGGCTATGTTTCTCTTCCTAATTATTTGTCCCATTATAAAAAAGGTAAAGGCATTAGCCGGCAGCGCTTTTTTATGGTTGAAAATCCCGGACTTTCGATCGCGACAACACTCACCAGTGATTGGGATATCGTATTGGATGCGTTTATTAGGGATAGCAGATTTAAGCCTTTGCTGGATCTATTGATTGAAAAACACCTTGGCAAAGCATTTGGTGAGGTGGTAGCATCAATTTCTAACATTAACGCAGACTTTCAGCCTGACATCGCTGCTAATCGTGAAGTTGGCGTGTTAATGTTGGAAAAAGAGTTGCAAGATTTAAAATTAAGACAAAGCGAACTTGAAATAGAACGAAAGAACCTATTTATATACCTGGCAATAATCGGGATTGTATTTGTTTTGATCGCCCTATTTTTTCTATACAGATTAGTTCGATTGAAAATAAATACAAACAAAAGTTTATCCGAGAAAAACGAACAAATACAAACACAAATTTTAGAGCTCAATGCGCTCAATATTGAAAAGAATGAAATGATTGGGATCGTAGCGCACGACCTCAAAAATCCTTTAACAAGTGCATTGAGCATTTCCAAACTTCTTTGCAGTGAAAAAATCACCGAGGACCAGATGGAATATCTAAGTTTGATAATAAGGTCTCTGAACAGAATGAATAGCTTGGTTGCTAATATATTGGAGATCAAGGTACTGGAATCATCTTCACTTAAAACACACTATAGCAATGTTAATTTAAAGCAAGTTACTGAGCAGGTGATTTCAGCTTTAAAAATCCAAAGTGATAATAAAAAAATACAAATTGTGGCTGACCTGGATGAGGTGGTCGCCTCATTGGACAGAAGCCTGATTGTCCAAATTATTGACAATTTATTGTCGAATGCGATTAAGTTTTCAAATCACAATACAAAAGTCCATGTTACCCTAAAAGATGAGAACCAAACAATTCGTTTTGAAATTGACGATGAAGGCCCTGGAATAAGGGAAGAAGATAATCCTAAACTTTTTCAGAAATTTCAAAAATTACAAGCACGACCGACTGACGGTGAGAGCTCAACAGGCCTTGGCCTTTCTATAGTTAAAAAATACGTAGATGCTATGAAGGGAAAAGTTTGGTGCGAAAGTGAATTTGGCAAAGGCGCCAAATTTATTGTTGAGTTTAAAAAATTGTAGAAAATAATAATCTATACTCTCACCCCTAAAACCAATATATCGTCAATCTGTGAATTATTACCCATCCAATCCCTAAGGGTCTTATCTAAAATATTTTTCTGTTCCCGCATGGGCTCCTGATAAATCTTTATAAGAAGGTTTTTGAAATTTTTACTCATGAATTTCTTATTGTCCTTGCCACCCTTTTGATCAAGAAATCCATCTGAAAACAGATAAAACACATCCCCATACTCAAGTTGAATTTCCTTATTTGTGAATGTTTTAAACGTACCTGGATAATATCCCAGAGGCATTCGATCAGCTTTGAATTCTGTTAGTTCAGGAGTCCCGTTCTTATCTCTGATACGGTACAATGGATTGTTGGCACCGGAGTATTGTAGCGTATTATTCTTTCCATCAATCACACATAATGCCATATCGATCCCATCTTTGGACTCTTCTGCCTGTCCATGCTGTCTGAGTGAATTTCTGATCTGCTTCCTGAGTTCATTGAGCACCTGGTTGGCCTGCGTGATCTCCCTTCTTTGTACGATCTCGTTTAAGAAACTGATTCCAAGCAGGCTCATAAACGCACCCGGTACTCCATGACCTGTGCAATCCGCCGCTGCCAGGATAACATACTGGTTCACATGCTTAATCCAGAAAAAATCCCCACTCACGATATCTCTTGGCTTAAATAAAATGAATCCATCATTTAAGATCTCATGAAAATACTGCTCAGGGGGCAACATCGCAGCCTGTATCCTTTTTGCGTAAGTGATGCTATCAAGTATTTCATTTTTTTGATTGTTGATGGCCTCGTTCAACACAGTTAGTTCCTCATTGGCTTCCAATATTTGTTCATTCTGTTTACTGAAGGCCTCGTTCAAAACAGTTAGTTCTTCATTTTTTTCTTTCAATTCCGAACTTTGGTTTGCCAGTAATATCCGGCGTTCTTCGAGGGCTCTGGAAAGCTTCTTTGAGCGTTTCAAGTGGGTATAATACAAGGTGACAAGCCCTATGGCAAGAATGAGAATGATTCCTAACCCTATCTTAATAATCTTCTGTATCAGCTTATCTTCAACCTCAGCCTGTTTCTTCCCTACTTCATATTCAGTACGCAGGTTAGCCATCTTCTGAACACTCTTAATATTTTTTACGCTGTCGTTTGCGACTATAAATATGGATTGATAATAGTAAGCGCTGTCAAACCTGCCGGAAATCTCATATAGCCGGGAAAGTAGATTTGCTGCATCGCGTTTATATACTGGGTCATCTGTATTAATTAACGCCCTGGAAGCATATGTAATGGCTTTCTTAGTTTCTCCCTTTTCCTGAAGAATATTTGCGTATTCAATTGTGAACTCTGCTATGGCGGGTTCTGCACCCATTTTAGCAAGGGTACTAATCGCCTGAAGAAGATATTCCTCTGCCTTATCATATTCTGATAACCTGGAATAAACCAGTCCTGAATTGCCAAGACAATAGGCATATGCAAAGTTATCGTTTAACTTTTTGAAGAGATCACCTGTCAATGAATAATAGAACAATGCAGAATCGTACTGCCCCATACTGTAATTTAAATATGCCAGATTGTGAAGGCCATAAGCCATGCTAAGTGAATCCTTTTCCTGTTCAAATATATCGATAGCTTTCTGAACGTAGAGCTTTTCATTTTCATGGTTTCCCTGCTTGTTATATGTTTCAGCCATAAAATTGTACGCTCTTCCAAGCTCATTACTATTATCATTTTCTTCATAATAGTTGGCTGCCTGTATAAAACATTCCAGGGCTAATGCAAGTTTACCGGAATCAAGGTATGCTTCCCCTTTCCTAAGATGCGGCAGGGCAGGCAGAATATCCAGCTTTTGAGCAAGTTCTATTGCCTGGTCGCAATATCGAATTTTGCTTTCAGTATCATTTATGTCTGTGATTACCTGGCATAATAGATCGTATTTATCAGAATCATCTTTAACCAGGTCGTTGTCTATTAAATACAACAAGCTGTCAATGGATTGCCCCTTAATAAGCTCCGGAGAACAAATTAAAGTTAAAAAGACAACAAGAATAGCTAAAATAATGCGATGACACATTGATCAAGATTTAATCATCCATCATCACCGAGTCCTTAAATAGGGATCGATAGTCACTGTATCACCATCCAAACCCACAAATATTATATCGTATTTTTCTGTTGTGTCCGGTGGTGCCTTCCTGGGTATTTTAAGCTTAAATTTTTTGCTGCCAGAAATTTTTTCAGCGTCTTTATCTATTATTTTACCAGGCTTTTTTGGGCCAATTCTCACAAATTCCTCTATTTTGCTGTCACTTGTCCACTCCCAAGTAACTTGAGTCTTAGGCATAACATCTGTAGTATGATTAGCGACTAGTTTATCTTTAGTAAGATTTGCGACTACTTTCTTTGTGTCATTTGAATCATACATTTCAAAGTGCATTACCCCATTTTTTTCAAAAGCTTTACAATAGATTTCTACTTTTTCCATGTCTCTTTATGGTTTAACATTGTTACCTTTCGGCTTACAACCGCCGGAAGCCAGAATTGTAATTAATAACACAATTCCTGTCAAATGTGTTAGAATTTTTTTCATAGTGACCAGGTATTAGATTAATTAGATGGATATTATTTATAATTATATATCGAGCGATTTGATTTATTATAATGATAATATCTTATAGTATTAATCCTCCTAAGAAATTAGTTTCCAGTCAATTCGATTATCTCTATTTCAAAGGTAACCTTTAGCTAGACACAAGTCAAGTCTATGTAGGATTGGCCTCCTTCCCCTTACCGCAACAGGATAAAGTTGAGAAATTCGGCTTCATCCATTTAGGGTAAAGAATCCAGGTGAATACCATCGTCTAAATGCCACACATCACTTTTCAAGATCAGATCATATACAACACTTGGATTTCTAAAGAAAAGAAGGTACGCAACGACGACTAAGACTGTGTGCAGTCAACAAACTTCGGATTCCGAATTGATTAAAATTAAGAGATAATTCAATTGTATCAAAAGTGTATTTTGCATCTCAAAATCCATCCTTCTTTTAAGGAGATATAAGTCAAATAGTGGCTGCACAGAAAAAGATCCTAATTCGGATTGGAAAAAACTGATCCCTTGACCATTTCAGGCCGATTCTGGCTGACAAGGCCAATGACCTTCCTTTCTGATGTTTAACTAATTTATCACATCTCGGCGAAGGATGGTCAATTCTTCTGGTTTTTCCACTTAATGAGCTAATGCTTATTTTTCCTGATCATAGAATATTTTATAAAATTTCCTGCCTTTTTCGTCGACCCCTTTTTCAATCAAATCACGATTCCCATGAATGTATATATGGAAGTTTTTATCCAATTTGAGAACACTTTTAAAAATGCGCGCTTGTTTCTTAACTGCTTGGTTTGAAATTTCAAATTCATCACTAATATCTATGTTATTATCCTCCCTGAATTTCTCATCAAAATCTCGAAATGAATTAATAACATTTGAGTCATGAAAGATTTCATTTTCAAACTCTTGCTTGTTATAACTATCATGAGTTTTAAAATACTCAACTGAGCGATTTAATAAATCAATTTGGTCCGTTTTACTTATTTCAAACTCTTCTGTCAACTGTTTAGTTACAAAATTCCTGGTAATATTCATGAACTCTTTTGTTTGATGATAATCATCGCTACATGGTTGAATTTGAAGAAAGATGTTTTTCCAAAAATGAGCCTCAGTAGATTTATTTGACTTATCAATGATACATACCTTATATCCAAAGTCTTTGTCAATATCAAAAATCAGACAACCCTTGTCAAGTTTTTCAATGTTGATTCCATCATCATGACGAATAGAGAAATCATCTCCACTGTTATCTAATTTTAAAAATGCCTGCCTATTCTCAGATTTAAAAATTCCAATTGCATTGATCAACTTACCGTTAAAATCCGTGTCTGAGATGTAGGCGACAAATAGATCCCCAGATTTTATTTGAGGATGAACCGAGAGTTCATAAAGATGCTTGACAATATTCACAGAATTCTTGTGGAAAGTGTCATTTTCACTAAAAATTTGAGAAGCAAAATTGAACAATGGATTTAATGTAAAATCATCATTCGTAAAAGTGAATGAGTGAAACTCCGGCTCAGAAAATGGAGATAGAAAATACTTAATTAGTAATTCTCTAACCGCCATATCAGAGGTGTCTAACAATGACTTTGACAAGCGGAGCTCCCCACCATTTGTCTTGTTACCAACATAATGAACCGATACTTTATCAATATTACTTTTTGTATTGTCAATCATAATTACTCAATTAATATGCCCCTTAAAGTTTGTGACCCACTCCAAATCCTATGTGCCGGTTGAATTCGTTATAATCTCTTCTCCACTGTTCAATTTGTGCTTCGCGTCCAATAAAGATAAGAACCAATTTGGGTTTAAATACTCATCCCGAAAACTTCCATTGAATGATTCAATAAATGGGTTATAAAGGCTTTCCTGGCCTTGAATGCAAATCCCAGTGCTAATGAGCACCTGATACCAGCATATAAAACATTCACTATGAAATCTTTAGTTAGACTTGCCTTTTTCAATGAGACTCGCGCGGGGATTCGAACCTACCTCATCATACGGCTGTATTTGAGCCGATTATGAGATTTTAAGTCTAATAGGTATCCGAATAGATGTCTACTTTGAATTTAAATCAACTATTTTCTATGACTTTTTGTGAAATGATTACAACATATCATTCTCCTCCAGCCATTGCCTGATCCTCTCATGTTGTACTGCATATTTTCGCTCTATCTCACTGATAATCTGAAGAAATTCAGGCTCAGTGTTAATCATATCGCAAATAGGAGAATCCTTCAGTTTGTTGTCCCAGACTGTAAGCCTTTCCAGTTGGGCTAATTTTGATAATTCTTCATATGTACTTTCTATATCACCTTTTATCAAATATATATAACTCAGCCCACGAATTCTATCACTTATCTTAGCCTCCTTCGATGTAATATCAATGTAATTCATCAACTCGTTAATATAGTAATCCGCCTTCTCCTTTTCACCCATCTGCATGTAAGTATATGCGATATTGGGCATGGAATAAGGGTTAAATTGATTCAAGTCCTCCATTCTGTTAACATATTTACTGTAAAACGCATATGAATCCTCGAATTGTCTTAAACGAAAAAAACTATGTCCTAATACATCCAATATATTCAAATCAGATGTATCTATTGCAAATGCTCTGAATCCAGATTCTATGGCTTCTCTGTAGTTGCCGGAAGTTATGTCAGCTATTGCATACCCCTTCAAGAATTCTAATGAATCCCTATCCAGAGTTAACTTCTCTCGCAGAAACTCCTTATACTTCTCTGGGAATCCGGCTTGATTGTAAGCAAATCCCAGAGAAGCCAATGAATTTGGCAAATTTGGCCCCCGGTTCAGCTGAATTCCCTTGCTGAAATTCTCTATTGATTTGATTAAATCTCTGTTTGCGAAATGCAGCCACCCTTTGCCTTCGTATGCCCCCCAGGAATTCGGATTGATTTCGATTGCTTTATCATACTCTTCAATAGCCCTGTCATACTGGCCAAGTATTCTATAATAGTTACCCCTAATATAATATCCCCGTTCATGTTTATTATCAAAGGACAGCGCCTTATCTGCATAATATATAGTCGAATCGAGATAACTTGCATACTCTATAGGATTTCTATTGTTCAATACTTCATATAACCATGCAAGCATTGAATATGGGTGGGCAAAGGATGAGTCGTACTCCAAAGCTGAATGACAGAGATAAATTGCCCGCTCAAGAACTGCTTTATTCGCAGACCAGTCTGCTTCTTGATAGGCTCTCAGATAAAGATCGTAGGCTGTCTGGCTTTCTGTGGGTATTCTTTCAATGAGTTGTTTTTCTTCTGGTGTAATGATTGCTTCAATTTCGCCTGCCACCTGCTGGGCAATCTCGCTCAACATGGAAAAGATATCCTCTATATCTCTTTGATAGGTGTTTGACCAGAGATGTTGATCCTTCCTGCCATCCAACAACTGGACAAACAACCGGATTGAATCCCCATCCCTGTATCCACTTCCCTCCAGAACATAGCTTACATCCATCTCCTCGGCCACAACCGAAATCGGTTTGGGATTGTTTCTGTACTGTTCCACCGAGGTTCTGGAAACCACCCTCATGTCCTCTATCTTTGACAGATTATCCAGGATGGATTCCATGGTTCCATTTATGAAATACATCCTTTCCTGATCAGGACTATCATTGATGAATGGAAGCACAGCAATGGACTTATCAAGTATTTCATCTCGGTTGTCGAAAGGTTTGAATATGAAGAGAAGAACAATTGCAGCAATGACCACGACAAAACCTTTTATCAGAATTGATATGGATAACCGTTTTTTTCTTACTTCCGTATTTTCAGCATGATCCGTTTGGTCACCGGAATTGTGCTCTCCCGACTCTCTTTTTCCGACTTCCCCTGGTGGGAAGCCGTAATAATCGTGGAAGCATTTGGTGAAATAGGTAACACTTCCAAATCCGACCTTATAGGCAACCTCGGAGGCTGTGGAGGAGGTCTGTCTAAGCAATTCCATGGCCTGATTCAATCTCACTTGTCGGATAAACTGACTGACCGATGTTTTGGTGGCTGACTTTACTTTGCGGTGAAGGTTGGATCGGCTCATGCCCATTTCCCGGGCTAATTCGGAAACTCCGAAATGCTCGCTGGCCAGGTTGGCCTCTGTGATCTCAATGGCCTTTGTTAAGAAATCGTTTTTTCCGGATTGAGTGAACGCCATGTTACCGGGGCCTGTTTATTAACGCACTGATGCCGATGATTTTGCTGAAAATAAATTACAACAATAATCTGACGTTTACAAATGCAGGTACCGGCTTATTGTGTGCTGGATGAATAGAAAATTATGGTTAAGAAAAAGGGAGAGGCCTAATACCACCTCTCCCCGCACTCCCTTAATCTGAAATAATCATTATAAGGCTTGGAGTGCTTACTTTCTGAATATCTCTCGGGAAAGGGTCTCTTTTAGTCCCTTTGGAGCTATGGCCTCGGCCTTTACGCCATCCAGTTTGAATGGATCGAGATTGTCACTAACGTAAATCAGGACGTTGTTAGCCCTTCGCACAACCAGTCCTCCTTGTATGACACATACTGCAGTACTGAAGTGTTAATGGCATCGTACTGAATGTTGATGACGCTGTGAGTCCACGTTCCATCCACAAACCTATTCCACACAAGCATTAGTTCTGTGTCCAGAAAGTCCACCTGTATCTGCCTGGAGTCTTTCAAAGGATCGCCTGCATCGAAACCCGACCAGTGTTGAATGTCACCAGTAGTATTGTACACCTGGACAAGAGCGAGGTCTTCAATATCAAAGAAGAGGGATATGAGTTCTGTTTTAACCTTGTCACCCCATTCGGAGTTTAGTCCAACGTGCTCAAGTTCACACTTGATGCATTCTGGGCATTCTTTCTCGCATGATGTGAGAGCAATCAAAATCAGAAATCCAGCAATTAGTATTACATAGTTTTTCATGACGATTGATTTATAATGGATTTGCTAACGTCAAGTTCCGGCAATCGATGTTGAAGGACTAAAAAAGCATGTTGCTAATGATTTAAATTTTGTTCAGGATGTTGTAGCTATAGTGCAGAGGTTTAAATTGTGTTGAAGGAGATTTCAAAGAATCCAAGGAATCGTGGTTTATTGATCGCAAGATTGCCCCCACCTGCCTATAATCTGAGATTCCAGTAAAAGTGATTTTGTCTCGATCAGGCTAAAACATCCCCAAATGTGACGAAGAACCTGTTTAACCGTATATTGCATCGGTACCTAAATAAAATCCAACAGTACCAGCGCTGGCAATTCACCATTAATTGTTAACTCTCTTTCTGCAACCTCCCCCCGTAATCTATTGACAAATAGCCCGAAAGCCATTTGATATGGTAAGTTGAGTTATGCTGTAGCTTGACTGTCCTTTTTGAGATGGTTACTCAACTGAAATAGAATACCACTGAAAAGGGATAAAAGAGAAAGGGAGTTTCACTTTGGCACTCCCTTTTTATCATACTTTAAATCCAACAAAGTGATCATGCACCATAGTTGTGCAACCCAGGGAAAAGCTTAGAAAGGTTTACCCAAAGAAGAGTAAGTATTATTGCAACCATCCCACCAATGGCAATAATGCTATTGTAATTTGAATATTTACGACCAAACATATAACGAAAATGAAGATAACCCAGATAAAACAACCATGAGATTAAGGACCAAAGTTCTTTGGGATCCCAGGCCCAATAATCACCCCAAGCTATTTGACCCCACCAGCTGCCTAATAGCAGTCCCATAGTCAGAAATGGAAAACCTGCAACAACCATAATATAAGTTGCCTTTTCATAGGCTAAGGATTGTGATTTATCAGATCTTGAACTGAGTTGAAAAGAAGCTTGAACGGCAGCTTTTGTCATTAGGATATACGAAAGCATGTAAACCGCCACATGGGGTGCAAAAAGCCAACTTTGCAAAGCTGGGGGAAGTTGCATAGGATCAGAGCTAAAAATAAATCCAGCAGGAAATAGAATTATTACACCCAATACCATGTCTGCAATACCACCTTTAACTCCAAGCTTTTTCTCAAAAAAAATTGAAATAGGGTATATAAACAATCCAAGAGATAGAAAGACTTCAAAAAGATTTTGCATAGGCCAATGCCCTACATCATAATAGCGGTAAATAAAAGCGACACCTGCTGATAGAAATCCAAGCAAAAACAACGATCTCCCCAATTTCTCCTTTTTCAAAAGACTGAATAGGATACCAGATAAATACCATCCAATGGTTATATAAATAAGTATTCCTTGTAGATTTGTTTTAAGCTCCATGATTGCTTTCTTTCTTTAATAGTCTATCATTTCGGTGCCTGAACATAGGTATCACCCACATTTGCCACAGTATTCCGACCATAATTAGAAGGTAGCCTAAATAGACAATATACAGGCCCGAATCGGATATCACAGAGAGAACCGTGTATTGACCTCCTTGTTGATCATAATTACTCTGATAAAAATGGTAACCTCCATAATGCAATGGATCATTTACCTGTATTGATTTATCAACAACAATATTTCCCTTATCAATAACAACAACATCACTGAAATAGTCCCGAATGTTCCAATTAACCTGGTATTGAAAGGAAAAACGACTTGTTTCTTCCGAATGACCAGGATGATTCGCAAAAGTAGTTTGCTCCATTACAGTGTTATCTGGGTATGTAATCAAAGTCTTTATAGCAGGATTTGAACCTGGACCTTCCTCATTGTACGCTTCGACCCTATCATCATTCTTTCTTAACTTAAAATTATTATATATTTCTAAAACCGTAAGACTTGTATCTTTACCAAGAATGTACATTTTTCCTATTTCAAGAGATTCAAGCACTGATACAGCACCATCCGAAGATCTCAAAATCAAGCGAGGGGAATCATAGTATTCCATCCTGAAATCATTCAGTTTGATTTCAAATGGAAGGGTAAATATCCTTTCATCCTCATTTTCTAAGGGCTTGTTGTCTTCATAAAAAACAAGTTTCTCATCTCTTATCTTAAAACTAACGTCAACGTTTTTCTCAAGCACTTGATTTTCACTCAAACCTTCATATATAATTAAAGTGCCAGATTTAATCTTATTTGCTCCAAATATGGTTGCTTGTATATGATGTCCTTTTTCTGAACCCCACATTGCTCCGATTAGAACTGCTATGCAACCTAGGTGAAGCAAAAGCAATCCTGGAGATCGTAATAAACGCTTGAACATTGCGATTCCAATACCAAGAACCAAAATAAAAATTATCCAGTAAACTGAAAGCGGAATGGAAGTGAAGAATATTTGCGCCCGTTCAGCTCCAAAAAATGCCCCACGTAATGAAAACAATATTAATAGTGCGATTAGTATCAATACTGACCACATTATAGTTCGTCTTAGCTTACCCATCTTTATTTAATTCAATTTAAAATCATTGTATTCAGCTGATATACTCAAATGCCAAAATCTGTTGAATACTAAAATTTGATACTATACTCTCTTAGTGCCCTTCTTGGATAAGAAACATATAAATCGATAGTCTAATTTCGGTTTTCAAAGATTGGTTTTGTAATTATAGATATTAGTCTATTAATAATCAAGAACGTGCATGAACAAATCATGATAACATTCAAGAAATAGGTGTTCGCATTGCTCTCTTTAAGGTTGCATAATAGGTAAATCCTTCCGAGGAATGCAACCTAAATCTAATATAGTTTCCAGAACTGACTACAAAGAAGAATATTCGAAAGAAATACTGAAGGAACTTAATGATCTTACTTTTAATCTTAAAATCATGACCTATGATGATTTGATTGAAAGATTTGGTATCAGTTAGTTTCACAGGGACCCATAACAACCGACAGAACCGGTCAAA
>PVMK01125751.1_pt1 | contig 26342 bp, 26 predicted proteins | sample 1853481 | NCBI WGS metagenome assembly PVMK01 (sample SAMN08533507, study PRJNA380276) | Marine sediment metagenome, whole genome shotgun sequencing project.
CCAGTCCAAGCCCGGCACAGGCGGCGGCGGCCGGGCCTCGCCATCGTCGGCGAAAAACACGCCGGTCGCCCGCACCTCGATCTTCTCGTCGCCCCTTCGGAACCGCCAAAGGTTGCTCCCGGGATGCCTGCGGAAGGTAACGCAGGCATGATCCGAGAGCTCCGCCGGATGCGCCGGCTCGCCCGCCCGTTTCAGATAGGCCGGGCTGGCGCAGACCAATCGCCGGGCTTCGCCGACTTTCCGGGCCATGAGGCTCGAGTCTTCGAGCTGCCCGACACGGATGGCGACGTCCATACCCTCGCCAACGATGTCGACCATCCGGTCGGTGACCGACATGACCACTCTGACGGCGGGATATTGGCTTTGGAAGGCAGCGGTCGCCGCCGCGAGATGGAGGCGCGCAATACTGGCCGGTACTGTCACGCGAAGGACGCCGCTCGGCCCCGCCCGCTTCTCGGTCACCGCGAGATTTGCCTCTTCGACCGCCCTTACGATCTCCCGGGACCGCTCGTAATAGGTTTCGCCCGCCTCGGTCAGGCTCAGTTTCCGCGTGGTCCGCTGGAGCAGCCGGACCCCAAGCTTGTCCTCCAGCTCGGCGACCCGCCGGGAAACCGACGACGGCGCCAAGCCGAGCGCCCGGCCCGCCGCGGAAAGCCCGCCCGTTTCTACCACGCTGGAGAAGACCCGCATCGCGGCCAAGGTGTCCATGGCTCCCGTTCTTTCGAATAATTCGAATAATCTTTTCTAGATTTTCCTTCTTATCACAAAAGCGGTTCATGCGTATATGGGTGCGAAGACGAATTTGGCTTTGGAGACGCCCCATGATCGAGCTCTATTTCTGGACCACGCCGAACGGTATGAAACCGCTGATCCTGTTGGAAGAAACGGGTCTCGCGCACAGCGTCCGGCCGGTGAACATCTCCAAAGGCGAACACTTCAGCGAGTCCTTCACGCGTATTTCGCCTAACCAGAAGATCCCGGCGATCGTCGATCATGCGCCCGCCGGCGGCGAGGCGCCCCTCGCGCTGTTCGAGTCGGGCGCGATCCTGCAGTACCTGGCGGAGAAGACCGGGCAATTCCTGCCACAATCGCCGTCCCCTCGCGCGGAGGTCATGCAGTGGCTGTTTTGGCAGATGGCGGGGCTCGGCCCGATGCTGGGTCAGTATCTCCACTTCGCGGTCTACGCGGACCAGGCGGTCCCCTACGCCCAGGGCCGGTACAGCCGTGAAAAGGAGCGCCTCTACCAAGTGCTGGACAGCCGCCTTCGCGATCGGGAGTTCATCGCCGGCAACTACTCGATTGCCGACATCGCGGCCTATCCCTGGATTCACGCCTTGGAGCGCAAAACCAGTCACCTGAACGGCTTTGCCAACCTGCGGCGCTGGTACGAAGCGGTATCCGAGCGGCCCGCTGTCGTCCGCGCCTATGAGCGCGCCGCCGCCATCAACACGACGCCCACGATCACCGCGGACTCCCGCAAGGTCCTGCTGGTCGCCTAAGGGCCGGGCCGGATCGCGCGACATACCCATTTGCGATTGAGAGAAAGGAACACGATCATGTCACAGCACAGGAAGACAGCCATCGTCACCGGCGCGTCGGGCGGCATCGGAAGCGCCATCGCCGAGGCGCTCGTCAAGCACGATTACAACGTCGTCCTGACCGGAACCAACGCCGACCGGCTTGCGGCGGTCGAGACCGCCATCGGCTCCCAATCGGTTCTGAGCGTCGTCGCCGACGTAGCCAGTGCCGCCGACCGCCGGCGCCTGGTCGAGGCGGCCGTCTCCCGCTTCGGGCGCATCGACGTTCTGGTCAACAACGCCGGCGTCTTCGCGCCGCAGCCCTTCCTGGAGGTGGACGAGTCCACTCTCGACCGCTTCCTCGACGTGAACCTCAAGGGCACCTATTTCCTGACCCAGGCCGTGATCCCTCACCTTCAGGCTGCCGGCGGGGGCGCCGTCATCAATGTCGGAACCGTGTTGGTCGACCATGCCCTGGTCGGCGTCCCGGCCTCGGCGGCGGTCGCCAGCAAGGGCGCCATTCATGCGCTGACGGTTCAACTGGCCGCGGAATTCGGCAAGGACAACATTCGCGTAAACACCATCGCGCCGGGTATCGTCCGCACGCCGATCCACGCGCGCAATGGCATCGAAGACGCGGACAGCCTGGCCGGCCTGCACCTCGTCGACCGCATCGGCGAGCCTGAGGAGATCGCAGAGGTCGCCGTGCAGTTGGCCTCGAACGGATTCATCTCCGGCACCACGATCAATGTAGATGGCGGTCACGTAGCCGGTCATCGTCTCGGCTGAACCCGGAGAGCGGCCGCAAGCTGGACTCAGGCAACCGCCATCGCGTAGGCCCATCCGGACAAGATCGACCCCAAAACGGCCAAGATGATGTAAGCGAGGAACACCGGCAGCCGAAACAAGGCGAAGACCGGAACGGCCGTCCAGGCAGAGGTGATACCGCCGGCGATCAGGAACGCCATGGCCGCGCCGTCTGCCATGCCGCGATCCATCAACCCGCGCACGAAGGGTAGCGCCGCGTAGCCGTCGAGGTAAAGCGGCGCCCCGACGATCGCGGCAATAGGCACCGAGAAGGGAGTGTCGTGGCCGACAAAGGCGCTCAGGGAATCTTCCGGCAAGTACAGCTTCAGGAAATATTCGGCCACGAAGGCGGCGCTCAGCCAGAGGATCACGAGCTTTGCCAAGCTCCAACCGGAGTCTCTGAACATTTTCAGACGCTCGGCGTCCTCCCAGAACCGCCAACGAACATCCGGGGGTGCGCCGCACGCGGAGTGAGGGGCGAGCTTGGCGAGCAGGGAGGACTGCCTCGTCGGTCGCGCGAACCAGCCGCTCCGGACGAGCAGATAGGTGGCTCCGCCACCCAAAAGACCGATACCGATCGCAGCGAAAGTTTTTCCGAACGCAAAGGGCCAGCCGAGGGTCGCCGCCGTGATCATCAGCATCTGCGGGTCCGTCACGGCCGACGAAAGGAGAAAGGCCATAACCGGCGACAGCGGCACGCCGGCGCTCAAGAGACCCGCGACCAAAGGTAATACCGTGATTCCGCAGACCGGAAGCACCGCCCCAATGAGGGAGATGGTCACGATGGCCAGAAGCTCGCGGGCGTCGAAAGTGGCGACTAGAAGCCCGATGGAACCGGTTGCCGTCAGCACGGCGGTGACGAGCAGACCCGCGAGCACGAGCGGCGCCGTCTGCCACAGGCTAGAGAGCGCAAACAGGATGGCGGCAGGCAGGTGATCGCGCAGGACGAACCCGAGGACCAGCAGCCCGAGGATCAGCAAGAGGCGCCGCCACGGGTAGGTTCGTGCGGCAATGGTCAGTTTAGATTCAGTCATGCCTCGATGTCCCGGCGCCGAGAGGGTTCGGGCTTGATTCTGGGAGCCAGAGAGACATAATTCAAATTGATTGTTTTCAATATAGCTATTAAAAAAATGAAACCCTCGGCGATTTTGAATACCGACCTGCTGCGCACGTTTCTCACCGTGGCGCGGCACGGGAATGTCACCCGCGGAGCCGAGGCGCTTCACCGAACCCAGTCGGCCGTCAGCATTCAGATCAAGCGTTTGGAGGAACGTCTCGCCGTTCCGCTCTTTCGGCGCGAGCCGCGCGGGGTCTCGCTCACCGAGGCGGGAGAACGCCTGCGGATGGCGGCCGAGCGCATCGTCGGCGACCTCGACCAGACCCTGCGGACGTTCCGCGCCGACCCCATCGGCGGGCTCGTGCGGATCGGCATCCCGGACGAGTACGGCTCCGACGTGTTGCCGACAATCCTCGCCAATTTCACCGCTCGCTTCCCGGCGGTGGAGGTCTTCGTCCGGTGCGGGCTCTCGGAGAGCTTTCCCGACATCGTCAAGCGGGGCGAGCTCGACCTCGCGGTTTTCGCAGACGCTGGCAGGCCCGACCCTACGGGAGAACTGATCCAGGACCCCATGACGTGGGTCGCCTCTCGACAATACCAGTGCCGAAGTGACGAACCGGTGCCCCTCGCGCTTTTCGATCGATCCTGCTCATGGCGAGATATGACCATCGAGTCCTTGGAGGACGCCGGCCAACCCTATCGCATCGTATTTTCCAGTGAGAGCGTGTCGGGTATAAAGGCGGCGATCTCGACCGGACTGGCCGTCGGCGTGTTGGCCCGAAGCACCGTGGAGAGTGCGATGCACATGCTTGCTCAGCAGCACGGGTTTCCGCGGCTGCCCGAGTCCGTTTTGCGGCTGGTGCGTGGCCGGGACGGTTCGCCGGCCGTCGACGCCATGGCGGCGGCGATCGAAGAGGGGTTCGCTCGATTGAGCTAATACCAAAGGGCGGTGAGTCGGACCAGGAAACGGCCGGTACGCCCAGGACGAGTTCGGTCTGCGAGGCGCAATAGGAGGCCGCCCAAACCCTCAAAGACTCCTCATCCGCCCAAATAGGCCTTCTTCACGTACTCGTTACCAATCAAGTCCTCCGATTTGCCTTCCAAGGCGACAGTGCCGGTTTCCAGAACATATCCCTTGTCGGCGAGCTTGAGCGCCAAGGATGCATTCTGCTCGACCAGAACAACCGAAAGCCCGGTTTCTTTCATTCCCTCGATGATCTGGCAATTTCGGCAACCATAATCGGGGCCAGTCCGAGTGAGGGCTCGTCCATCAGGATGACCCTCGGCCTTGCCATGAGCGCGCGGCCCATGGCGACCATCTGCTGCTGCCCGCCGCTCAACGTTTTGGCGAGCTGGTTTTGCCTCTCCTTCAAAATCGGAAAATGCCGGTAAACCCGCTGGTAGCTTTCTTCCCGCTGTTTCTTGTCATCCTGTAAGTAGGCACCCAGCCGGAGATTGTGCTTTACCGTCATGAGTCCGAAAAGCCGTCTTCCTTCCGGGACGTGGGCAATACCCAATCCGACGATCTTGTGTGCCGGCAGGTGATCGATCCGATTTCCTTCGTATCGAATTTCACCCGAAGACGACTTAACCAAACCGGAAATCGCTTTCAAAATGGTCGTCTTGCCCGCGCCATTCGCACCGATCAGGGTGCTGATGCCCCCTTCCTCGACGCTCAAAGAGACGCCTTTCACGGCTTCGACCTTGTCGTAATGGACCCGCAAATTTCTGACTTCAAGCAGCATAGATGTCGCTTCCCAAGTAGGCTTCGTGCACCCCCTCGTCCTGTTGAATTTCCACGGGCGTTCCTTCGGCAATCCTCGTCCCGAAGTTGATGACCGTGATCTTGTCGCAAATCCCCATCACGACTTTCATGTCGTGTTCGATCAGCAATATCGTGACGCCTCTGTCGCGTATCCTCTTGATCAAGCCGACCATTTCCGATGTTTCTTCGGTGTTCATGCCGGTACAGGGCTCATCCAACATGAGAAGTTCCGGCTGGGCGGCCATGGCAATGCCGACGCCCAGCGCCCTTTGGTGGCCGTGCGGCAGATTGGCGGCCAATTCATCCTTGTATTGAGCGATTCCCATGAATTCGAGAATTCCCATGGCCTTTTTCTCGTTTTCTTTTTCATTGGCTTTGGTGTTGCTCGTGTCCAAGAGAGCGCCCCAGTAGCTATACTTCGCGTGCAGATGGCCGCCGACCATCACGTTCTTGAGGACGCTGAAATTCTTGAACAGGGTCACAGCCTGAAATGTCCGGACGATGCCAAGTCTCGTGGTTTGATGGGGCTTCAGATTGCTGACATCCCGATCCTTGAACAGGACGCTGCCTTTGCTCGGCCGGTAGACCCCGCTGATGACGTTGAATAGGGTTGTCTTGCCGGCGCCGTTCGGGCCGATCAGGCCTCTGATCTCACCTTTATCGATGGCGAAGCTCAGGTCCTTCAGGGCGGCCAGACCGCCGAATTGCATGCTCAGGTCATTGATCGAAAGCAGCTGCACCCCAGAATCTCCCGCCTACTGCTTCCGAAATTTGCCAAGCAAGGAACGCACCTTGCTCGGTATCGTCTCAAGCCCACCAGGCAGGAAAAGCACCGTCAAGATTACGATGATCCCAAAGAATATGACCCGGTAGTATCCGGTGGGCCGAAGCAATTCATCCACGATTGTCAAGATCGTAGCGCCCAGTATCGGCCCCACAACGGTGTTCAACCCTCCGACGATGATGTGAACGAGCGCAAACTCCGACTGCCAAATATCGAAGGTCTTCGGGTTTATGTAGGTATGATAGTGGGCATAAAGCGCGCCGGTCACACCTGCAAAAGCACAGGCTGTCGTGAATGCGATGACCTTATGCTTCAAGACATTAATTCCGACGTGCTGGGCAAGAATCTCGCTTTCGTGGATGCTCCAGTAGATCAGGCCGGTTCGCGAACGATTGATCCTATAAATCGCAAGCACGATCAGCGTGCAGAAGACCAGCGCCAGATAGTAGTAGGCTATTCTGGAGGCGAAGTTTATCTCCAGCGTGAAGATGGATAGCTTTGGAGGAAGAATATTGAAAATGCCGTCCCAGCCTCCAAAGAATTCCCGGTAGTAGGCGAAAATTCTTTTGATGACTTCGCCGATCGCCCAACTTGCCATGAAGAAATAGACCGCCCTGGTTCGCATCAAGGGTATGCTGATGACAAAGGCGATCATCGCAGCCATCACGGCCCCAGCCCACATGCCCGCCCACAACGGCCATCCCAACTTCGTGAAAAGCAGGGCCGAGGTATACGCGCCTATCCCCATGAATCCGGCATGGGCGAACGAGACAAAGCCCAAGGTCCAGATGAGCCACAAGCTGGTGGCCAGCGCCACATTGAAAAGGATGCTTATTCCCGTATGCAGAAAGTATTTGTCATAGTCGCAAAGCACGGGGAACAAGAACGCTAGAGCCAGCGCAGTTAGCCAATAAACCTTTGCGAATCTGTTTTCCTGACTCATAGGGGAGATGCTTCTGGCTACATTCTGATGATGTTTCGGTCGCTCGGAATTCGCAGCGAAAGAAGCGGCGGCTCTTTCATGGCTGAACGCTGAAGTCAGATCCCCCCTCCGTCGCGGGACCCAACCGCAACGCGCCGGCATCTCTATTCCCATTGCTGGCCGAACAGTCCCGAAGGCCGAAAAACAAGGACGACGAAGATGACAAGGAAGCCCATGATGTAGGCAACGTCGGCGGAGATCAGCGTGGTAAGGAAACTGTCGATAAAGCCAAGGATCAGCCCTCCAACCAAAGCGCCGGGGACGCTTCCCAAGCCGCCCATGATGACGATCATGAAGGCTTTCATTGTCGCCACGAATCCCATGCTGGGAACGATCGACAGCAAGGTCCCCATCAGACAGCCCGCGACGGCCGCCAAGGCGCTGCCCAACCCAAAAGCGATCCAGTGAATTTGCCGCGTATTGATGCCCTGCAGAGAGCTAACCTCGGGATCTTCGGAAACCGCGCGCATCGCCATGCCCATGGTGGTCTTCTGCAGGAAAAACCACAGGCCCAATATCAAAACGGCGGAAAAACTTGAAATGACCATCCTTTCATAGGTGTAAAAGGCGCCGAAAACCATCGTTCCGCCCGACACGACGCTTGGAATGCCTTTCACGACGGTGCCAAACACCAAGAGTCCGCCGCTCGAGATGATAAAGATCAGTCCCATGGAGACCGCCAGCGGGAACAGGATGTTCTTGCCATGAAGGGGGCGGAACAGCAGCAACTGGAGCAATGCCCCGAGCATGAAAATGACGAGTGCGCTGGCGATAACGCCCAGCCAGTAGGGCCAGCCCAAGACTGCGAACCAATAGTAAAGAACGTAAGCCCCGAGCATGTAGAGCTCACCATGGGCATACTGAATGATGCGCATGACCCCGAAAATAAGAGTGAGCCCGATGGCGATCAACGCGTACATCAGGCCCAGGTTTACACCCGTGAGGGTCATCTGCGTGAACTCGTCGAACGCCAATGTGCGACCTTTCCGAGGTTATCGATTGGGTGCGGGAAACGGCATCGGGCGGCTTGCTGCGGTCAGGACGGATTTGATCCTAGCAGAATGACGAAGGGAGATCTTCGGCGACGTCCTGTGTGCGGAGAGGCGCACGGAGCCGTCCCCAAGGACCCGGCTCCGCGCACTGTACGTCACTTCTCCTCATCACCGGCCGTGGTCTTCCCCAAGAGCCGGGTTCGAACGCCTAGACCGCCCCACCGAAGGCTCTATATGAGCCGCTGTGCTCAATAATCCTTCGGCAGTTCCGGATATCTCACGTCAGCGAGCCGTGCCTCGCCGTTCTCGATGAGGGTCGTGTAGCAGTCATAGACACCCTGGCGCCTGATGCCGAATGAATTTTGACCTTCCCAGGTCACCTTCCCGACATAGGTGTCTTCAAGAACCACGTCCGCCAAGGCGTCGGCAACGGCTTTGGTATCTTCGAACGTCCCTGCATCTTCGATGGCTTGTGCCAGGGCGTAGATCCACCAGGAATAGTTGCCTCCCAGCGCGTTGAAATCGCCGAAACGCGCGATGAATCTATCTTTGATTTGCTTTTGCGTCTCCGTTACCGGTTCAACGCAGGTCACCGGAAGGACGACATCATGGGCATACTCTCCGGCCACCTCCAGAATCGTCTTGGTCTCTGACGCTGCCGGCGAGGAGATCGGACCCTTGTATCCCATCTCTCTGGCCGCCTTCACGATGCTGGCGGTGATGCCCGGAGGGGATGGGCTGGTGACGATGAAATCCGGGTTGCTTTTCAGGGTTTTGGTTACGATCGGATAGAAGTCCGTGTCCTCCCAGTTGAAGTATTCTACGCCCAACGCTTCGATGCCGTAATATTCCATCAGGCGCTGATACGAAAAATGACAGTCATAGCCGTCCTGATCATCCGGCCCGATGAAGGAGGCGGTCTTCAGATTCTCCTTGCCGTAATGTTCCATCATGAAGGGCACGTAGGCGAATCCCTGCTCGTAGTCGGACATCTCGGCCCGGAAATGATAGGGGTAGTCCTTGCCGAAAATCTTGAGATATCCCCAGCACGCAACCATGGAGAGGACCTCATTCGGCTCCGTGATCTGAAGCATGCCGATGGTGCTGGCCGCAGCCTGACTGAACACATACTTCACCTCGTCTTGCTCGACCAATCGGGTGGTGGCCGCTCTGGAGTCAGCCACGGTGCCCTTGGTGTCGTAGGTAATGATTTCCAGCTGGTGAGGTTCGCCACCGACGTTGATCCCGCCTTGCTCATTAATCACGGCCGCGCCGTCCACCCAGCCCTGCATGGTGGAGATGCCCCAGTAAGCGACCGGACCCGATAGCGGCACCGCGCCACCGATCTTGATCACCTTTCCGGCGGCTCGTGCCGATTTACTCACGAAAGGCGCCGTCACAACGGAGGCAAGCCCTAGAGCCGACATTTTAGTCACAAATTCGCGACGAGTGATTTGTCCCGCCGCCAACAACCGTTCAAGCGTCTTCATTTCTGACATGGTGATTCCTCCCTTCGGCCTTATGATTGACTAGCAGCAGAGTTGCCCTAATCGATTGGCCCAATTGCCTGTTCCGAAAAGAGAATCATGCGAATTCCAATTTCGAAACATTGGCCATTGCGACAAGACTAGGAGATTCACATCGCCCCGACTATCCCAAATCGGCAATGGGCTGAACCGCTAGTTATTCGATAGCCCGACACCGTGGGCGTCGACAACGCCCCGTCCGCAAGGGGTTGCGGCGTTGCTCCTGCCACGCCGCCTTGTCATACTGTCGATCTGTGATCAGGGGGAAGTGATGCCGACTTCGGAGTCCGCAACACAGCGTTCCAGTCATGTCGACGTTCGGACCAGCCGCGACATTCATGAGCAAGCCACGCTGCTAGACACGTGGAACCAGTCCTATTGCCAAATCTCCGGTGGCCAGTTTAACGGCTCCGTCGATTCGATTTGGGTTGATGGCGTTAGATTCTTCGTCGAGCGCATGAACCGGGCCGTTTTGCAAAAGGGCGACGTAGGCAGCGACAGAATCGGCGTCGGAATTCCATTGCGACTCTCCGGCAATGCAATTCTGTGCGGTGAAATTGCGGACCAAGACGATTTGCATGTGTTTTCCGGCGCCTCTGGTTTCGAGTACCTCTCACCGGAAGAGTTCGTTTTCATAGGGCTCGAATTCACGCAATCTTCTGCCTCGCTTTCGGCCAACGAGGAACTGCTAATTCGCGAATTGCGGAGCAAGTTGCAGCAAAACCGGCGCGTAATTCCCATCGACAGGACCCAGGCCCGCTACTTCCGTTCGGTGCTCCGGTCGCTGTTCGCCGGGCTGGCGGGCGAGCCGTCCTTATTGGCCGACCCGGAAAGCCGGGCTAGTTTGAAACGTTCCTCGGTCGGAGCGGTGCTCGAACTGCTCGCCCATCCGGACGAACAGACAGATTCCCGCGCCGCGACAGTCGCCTCGAACTGGCAATTGGCCAGTCAGGCTCGCGCCCTGGTTGAAGACTCGCCGGATTGTCCAATGTCGGTGATCGAATTGGCCCTGAGGCTGGGCGTTTCCAGGCGCACCATACAGTACGCGTGCCGGAACACCTTGGGAGTCAAGCCGATGTCCTACCTGCGCGCGGTCCGGCTCAGCGGCGTGCGCAAGGAAATGCAGTATGCCCGCTCAGTGTCGGAAGCCGCCACCCGTTGGGGGTTTTGGCACTTCGGCCGTTTCGCCAGGGACTACCGCGCGATGTTCGGGGAACTGCCGTCGGAAACCCTCAAACACGTGAGCACCGCACATCTCGACGCCAAGTGAGCGCGTACCGACTGCTTGGCCCCGCCGACCGTCTCCAATACCTGGTGCACTCGTCGTTGAGCTGGACGGCAATTCAAAGCGCCTGAGCCCATAGAAACGCCAGTTCTGCGTCGCCGCGGAGCTGACCATCCACACCTGGGAAACTGCCGCGAATCCCGGCCTGTCGCGGGATCAGCCACAATTTTTGGCCTAAAAATGCTGCAAGTCCCACAAAAATTGTGTCTAGTCCAACATTTTTGCTATCGCAACTCAATCCCGCTTGTTAGAGTGCGCCCCAACAACCATCCCGTCCGCGCAGGCGATGGGTAGAACAACAGGGGCGAGGCCGGTGGTCGACTTCATTTTTATGCTTACCCGCCAGGACCAGACCGTAGCGGATTGTCTGGAAACCTTCGAAACGGTTCGCTCGGTCGGGGTCCGGCACGTCGGCTTCAAGGACGTTGGCGTGTCCATGGAAACACTCATGGCCCTCAACCAGGCGATCAAGAAATCCGGGGCAACGAGCTACTTGGAGGTCGTCAGCGAGACGCCCGAGGACTGCGTGAGGTCGGCGCGCAATGCCGTTGAGATCGGCATCGATCGACTGATGGGCGGCACGGAGATCGAACCCACTTTGCGGATTCTTGCCGGAACGGGCATCCAGTACATGCCGTTTGCCGGCCGCCCCGAGGGCCATCCGACCCGGCTGGGTGGATCGCCGGAGGATGTGGAACAGGATTGCCGCCGGTTCGCCGCGCTTGGCTGTGCCGGTGTCGATCTCCTGGCGTATCGCGCCACCGAGGCCGATCCGTTGGATCTGGTGCGCGCGGCCCGAAAGGGCACGGACGGCTATCTGGCCGTCGCGGGCAGCATCGATTCGCCCGAGCGCATCCGCGCCGTGGCGGAGGCCGGCGCCGACGGATTCACCATTGGAACTGCGGCGCTGGAGGGAGTCTTCTCGCCCAGGAAGGGCGCGCTCGCATCGCAGCTCCTGGACATCCTGGAAGCCTGCAAGACATAGCTCCGCGCGCCGCGGGGGAAGGCGGCAATGAGGGAAGCGGGAAAGCAACTATCCGAAAGACCGCGACCGAACGCGAGGCGCTCGGCGCTTGCCCGCCACGTGGACCTTTAACGCGCCATGGCGGACGTACGGCTAGACAATGTGGCCAAGCATTACGGAGACGTGGTCGCCGTCCGCGACGTCAGCCTTCATATAGCCCACAACGAGTTTGTCGTTTTGGTCGGCCCGTCTGGATGCGGCAAATCCACCACGCTCCGCATGATCGCGGGCCTCGAGGAGATCACCAAAGGGACCATCAGCATCGGGGGGCGTGTGGTCAACGATCTGCCGCCACGGCAGCGCAACATCTCCATGGTGTTCCAGAACTATGCCCTCTATCCGCACATGACCGTGCGCGGCAATCTCTCGTTCGGGCTCAGGCTTGCCAAAGTCCCAAAGAACGACATCGAACGAAGGGTCGGGCAAGCGGCAGAGATCCTTGAGCTAAAACGGCTTCTTGATCGCCAGCCCGCTCACCTCTCCGGCGGTGAGCGCCAGCGGGTGGCCATGGGTCGGGCAATCGTGCGTCATCCAGATGTCTTTCTGTTCGACGAGCCGCTTTCCAATCTGGACGCCAAGTTACGCACCCAGATGCGCACGGAGATCAAGCGGCTGCACCAAAAAGTGCAGACGACCATTGTCTATGTCACGCACGATCAACTCGAGGCGATGACGCTGGCGGATCGCATCGTCATTCTGCGCGACGGCGTGATCGAGCAGACCGGATCGCCGCACGAGATCTTTCATGACCCAGAAAATGTCTTCGTGGCGCAATTCATCGGGTCGCCACCCATGAATCTGTTCGGTGCCGTGACCGCCCAAACGCCGGACGGTGTGGCGCTACAAATCGCTGCTGAGTTGCATCTGCCGCTTCCGAAGAGATACGAGGGGACACTCGCGGCGGGCCGCGAAGTCGTGGTTGGCGTGCGCTCCGATGATCTTGTGCCGCATGGTCATGGCATGCCGCCCGCAGAGCGGTGCAGTTTCGAGAGTCGGGTCAACATCGCCGAACCGCTCGGCAACGAAACGTTGTTGTTCGTAAATCTCGGCCCGCATGAGGTGATCAGCAAGATGCTGAACCCGCGTGCCCTGCGTCAGGGCGAAAGCATCGTCTACGACGTCGATCTCTCCCACCTGCACCTCTTTGACCGGGGGAGCGGGCAGGCCATTCAAAGGAAGGCTTGAGCCATGCGCAAGACGGCCTTCGGCGGATACGTGTGGCTCGCCCCCATGTTCGGCTTCCTGCTGGTGTTCGAACTCTGGCCCTTCTTCGTCATGCTCGATCAGAGCGTGCACTTCCTCAACTACTCCCAGCCGGCGAAGAACGGCCAGTTCATCGGCTTCGATAACTATCGCAAGGCGGTATTCGACGAGAACTTCTTGCACAGCGTCCGTGTCACTCTCCTGTTCCTGATCGTCGCCCTGCCGCTTGAGTTCTTGTTGGGCCTCGCCGTCGCCGTGCTCCTGTCGTATCACCTATGGCTGAAGCGTTTCGTTTTGCCGCTCCTGCTGATCCCCATGATTCTTGCGCCGATCGTCGTAGGCCTGACGGCACGACTGAACCTGAATCCGGTTTTCGGCCTCATCGGAGTCTTCTTGCGCGACATCGGCCTCGCCAGAAACGGTCTGTTGAGCGGCGGAACAAGTGCCTTCTTCACCATTGTCGCCGTCGACGTTTGGCAATGGACTCCCTTCCTCACGATGATTTTCATCGCGGCGATCCTCGGCATGCCGCGCGAACCTTTCGAAGCGGCGGAGGTCGAGGGCGCCAATCGCTGGCACATATTCCGGCACATCACTTTGCCCCTGCTCCGTCCGATCATCATCGTTGCGCTGCTGCTGCGGCTCACGGACGCCTTCAAGACCTTCGATCAGGTCTTCATCATGACGGGCGGCGGCCCAGGGGCTTCGACGGAGTTGGCAACTATCTTCGCCTACAAGGTCAATTTCGCCTCCTGGAACCTGGGGTACGGCTCGGCGGTGGTGACGCTACTGTTCTTCATCGGCTTCGTTCTGACCTTCGTGATGCTGAAGCTCATGACCCGCTTTGGCGGAAGGTCCGTGTCATGACGTCAGCGAGCGTATCGGACTGGCGGGGTCGCCTGATCAATCTGCTGGAGATTGTGTTCATCCTGGCGGTTACGGTGGCGTCTCTGGTGCCCTTCCTGTGGCTGGTGATGACGGCGTTCAAGGACCGTACCGACATTCTTTCCGCCAGACCGAGACTGATCTTCACACCGACCTTCAGCAACTTCTACGAAGCCTTCGTGGTCGGCGAGTTCGGCATCTATCTCAAGAACTCGCTGCTGGTGGCGACGGGCAGCGTGGCGCTTTGCCTGATCATCGGACTGCCGGCGGCCTATGCCTTTTCACGGTTCCGGGTGTTCGGCGAGAAGCACCTCTTCTTCTACGTGTTAAGTACGCGCATGGCCCCGGGCATCGCGTTGGTCCTGCCGCTCTACATGTTCTTCCAGTCGCTTGGCCTCCTCGGGACCGTCTGGGGCGTCATCATCGCGCATACGGCCTTCAATCTGGCGCTGGTCATCTATCTGATGCGCAACTTCTTCGAGGACATCCCGAAGGATCTCGACGAGGCCGCGCTCACCGAGGGCGCAACCGAATGGCAGGTATTCTTACGAATCATCCTGCCGCTTGCCCGGCCGGGCATTCTGGTGACCGTCGTCATCGCCTTCCTCTTCTCATGGAACGAGTTTCTCTTCGCCTTGTTGATCGGAGGTTCCGGGGCGTCCACATTGCCGTCAGGATTCCCCGGCTTGGTCACTCCGCTCGGCACCTATTGGGGGCAATTGGCCGCCGTTTCCGTCGTCGTAAGTATTCCAGTCCTGTTGATGGTCTGGTTCATCCAGCGCGGGCTGACGCGCGGACTGACTTTCGGAGCAGTCAAATGAAGCTCGAGTTCGGCGACATGGTTTTCTACAGCATCGCCGGATTGGTGGTGATTCTGTTGTTTTGGTTGCGGTTCCTAGAAGCCCACGTGGACCTGTGGGTAGCTTGGCCCGTCTGGGCCTGTTGGTCCGCCTTCTTGCTCTCCCGTTACCTCATGGGGCGGGCTGGAAGGAGGTCCCTTTAGCATGTCCATCTCACTATAGGTCGCGAGCGACACCGTCGCTCGCAAACAAACTCTCGGAGGGAGGATAAAATGAAACGTAGTTTGCTAACACATCGTAGATCTTTCATGCTCGGTATCGCGTTTGCGGCGAGCGTGACTCTGGTGACCGGCCATGGAAGCGCCGGCGCCTGGACAATCGAGGAGGCGGCGAAGCCATACGCCGGAACGACGATCCGTATCGTTGGCGAGGCGCTCGCGCCGCTGGAATCGTTGAATCAACAGAAGTCGATATTCGAAGAGGCAACGGGGATCAAAGTCATCATCGAGCAACATGCCTTCGACCAGGTGATTCAGAAAACCACCGCCGACTTCGTCGGCCGCACCGGTTTCTACGATGCGATTCTCAATCCCCATGTCCGTGTCCCGACGCTGATCGTCAACGACTGGATCCAGCCCCTTGATGATTTTCTCGCCAATGACGACTTGGCGGATCCTGACTTCGACGTCGAGAGCGCCGTGCTCAGCAAGGACTGGTTAATGGCGTCTTTGGGCCAGGAGGGAAAACTCTATGGCGTGCCCTTCTCCGGTCACACTATCTATCTCAATTGGCGCCAAGACTTGTTCGACCACCCGGACGAGCGCGCGGCCTTCGAAGCCAAGTACGGCTACGAGCTTCCGTCGCCTCCCATTACGCTGCAACACATGTGGGACACGGCGGAGTTCTTCACACGAACAAAAGGCGACGCCCTCGCCGGTGAAACTCTCGAACAGGACGTCTACGGCATCACCTTGTCGGGCAAGCGGCACATCTCGATGCTGTGGAACTTCTACAATGTACTCTATGCCTTCGATGGCAAGGTCGTGGACAGCGACACGGGCCCGGGCTACGGCCCCGTGGTCATCAACTCCGATGCCGGCGTCAAAGCGCTCACGTACTACAATGACATCATGAACAAATATGGACCTCCGGGGAGCAGCAACTACACCTGGGACGAACAACTCGCAGCCATGCAAAGCGGCCTCGCCGTTCAAGCTTTGCTGTGGGCCGACGCCTCCTATGCCATCTCTCACGATCCGTCTCAATCGGAAGTGACCGGAAAGGTGGCTTACAGCGGCACACCGGTCGGTGAGCGCAAGATCGTGAATCTGCATCAGTGGGGCATGTTCATTCCCTCGACCTCGAAGAACCCCGAGGCCGCATGGCTGTTCCTGCAGTGGACCCAGCGTCCCGACGTTCAAGAAAAGCTGATGTCGACCGGCAGCATCTCGCTCACCAAGTCGGCCTATCAACAGCCGTCGGTGCAAGACTTGGTCTATGCGGCGACGAACTACTTCCTGCTGAGCGGCGAGGTGCCGGACATGAAGGGCGGCCCGGCCTATCGCGAGTCGGGGTCTCCGTGGGGTCTGCCCAAGGCCTACGTCGACGTGAAGGACCCGGTTTCCGGCGAGACCCGACCGGTCATCTTCAAACTGGAGAACTTCCCGGAATATGCCACCGTTGAAGAAATCCTGATGAAGAACCTCAGCGCCGTCCTGGCAGGCCAGATGTCGCCGAAGGAGGGCCTGGACAAATCGGTCGAGGAAATCCACGCCGAGGTTCCGGCCCTCGCCGAGTAGTGGTATTTGAGGACACTTAGTACGCTTGTGGTTATACGGCCCTCCAATTCCCTGTCGACGCACAGCAGAGGGCCATTGCCAGCCCCGGAGGTCCTCAGGTAGGACCTTCGGGACTAGCTCCGTCTGCTCTGTGTGGAGTGGGCACGGCGCCTGGTGCGATGCAGTCGACTGAGTCCTCTTTTGGTCCTCCGTCGGGTCTGGAGGTTTGACGGCCATGGCAGATCTTCGTTTTCTCATCCTTGGCGACGACTTCGCACCGGCCGCGCTCTTTAAGGACAGTATCGTCGAAGCCCTGTCCGGACTCGACGTCTCGGTCTCTTTTCGCTGTGTGGACACCGAGCCGGACGAACTCTCGGCCGTGCACTCGGATGAAATCGCCGAGGCCTTCGGGGACATAGCGGAAGTGGCCTCCTTGGCCAGGGACTGCCATGTAATCGTCACCACTTTCGCGCCAGTCACCAAGCGGGTCCTTGAAGAAACCCCCGATCTTCTCGCGATCGCCTGCGGGCGCGGCGGCCCGGTGAATATCAACATCGCCGAGGCAACCCGGCGCGGTATTCCCGTGCTCTTCGCGCCGGGACGCAACGCCCGGGCGGTCGCGGAGTTCACCCTTGCCGGAATGATCAACCTCATGCGGCAGATCCCAGAGGCGATCGACTATGTTCGCGATGGCCAGTGGCGAACGCCTCGCGAGGACACATTCGAGAAACCCAGCGGCCCGGAACTCGGCGGCCGGACCGTCGGTCTGGTGGGGTGTGGACAGGTCGGCCGCCTAGTGGGCGAATTTCTTCGCGCTCTTGGCGCGCGGGTCCTGGCCTACGATCCCTATGCGGACGCCTCCGAGCTCACGGCATTGGGCATAGAGGGCGTGTCCCTGGAAGACCTGTTGCAACACTCCGAGGTAATTTCGGTGCATGCCCGGGTCGCGAAGGGTGGGACGCCGCTCCTCGGGCCGCCGCAGTTCGCGGCCATGGCGCAACGCCCCTACCTGGTGAACACGGCGCGCGCGGCCGCGATCGACTACGACGCCCTAGTGGATGCCTTGAGGAACGGTTCCGTCACGGCCGCGCTGTTGGACGTCTATCCGGACGAGCCGGTTCCAAGGGACAGCCCTCTCCTCGCATTCGACAAGAACCGCCTGCATCTAACCCCCCATTCCGCGGGCGTTTCCCGCGACATTCCCGCAAACACGGCGCGAATTCTGGCGCACGGGCTCGCCGACCTGACGAGGCAGAGCGTCCCCTCGCACGTTGCCAACAGGGAGGCCGTGAACACCTGCCTTCAACGGCTCGCCAAGATCCTCGAACGCACGTAGGCATGGCCGTGGCCGGACTGCGCGGATACCGCCAAGTGCTGCAGGAGCCGTCGGACGCACCTGGTGGATCGAAGTGATGGAAGGCGCTAGGCGTCTAGCTTGGCAAACGGCCTGAATTCGCCTCGCGGTCTCTCGTTCACTCGCTAGGCGCGGGCGGCGCCGTGGTGTGGGGCACCTGCTCCATGTATCCGAGGGGGGCGGCGCTGGGGCTAGAGACCCCGGCCTTCGGTGGGGCGGATCGGCCCGCCGGAGGGCCCAACTAGGACATGCGGTGCGGCACTTGCCCCCTGAATATTCACATTGGGGCCCACATCGCGCTGCGTGCCGCGCCTACCCGGCGGCCGCTTCGCCCCATGAAAGGGGTGATTATTATCGAGACTTGGTATTAGTTGTTGTCGGCGATCTGTAACTGTTCGTCGATATGTCGGGCAAGCTCAGCCGTTGGACGGCCATCGACGAGAAGATCGTGATCGCGTTGATAGTTCCTGATTGCCGTCTCGGTCTGCGAACCCATGGCTCCGTCGACCGGCCCGGGATTATAGGCAAGGCGCGATAATCCGGACTGTATCTGGCTGACAGCGCTGCTGTTGGCGGGTTTGTCGCCCTCGGCCCAAATCGGATCGCCGAGATTTATCGTATCCTCGTCGGTAAACCCGCCAATCAATCCACCAGCAGCCGCGCCAATCACGGCACCTTCCACGATGGAGAGGCCCGTGACGGCGCCAACGACAGCGCCAACACCTGCGCCGATGCCGGCACCTGATGCGGCTCGATCACCTGTACTACTCCCGCATGCCGAAATAAATAGCGTCATGCCTACAAGGATTGCGAGTGCGGAACGGGCCATGGAGGGTCTCCCGAGAGAACAACTGAGTACGCATGAGACCAAATTATCCTCTTAAACATCTAAGCCGGCGTTAATAATGGAATTTCAGAGCGAATGTCTGCTTTTGGGGTAGGAGCAGACGTTCTTGATCACCCGTGAGAACGTCGCAGACTAGCCATCTGTGGACGGCTCCCTGTTGGCAAGGGATTTTTCGACGGTGATGCAAGTGCTGGTCGGCGCCGCCATCTGTTCGGCGTGTTGTTGCGGCGCTCTTGGATGGCCGCTGGCCATAGTGCTCTCCGCGGATCGGGTCCCGGTCAAAAACACGCGGTCGCAATGCTGCACTGGCTAAAATGGGGTGTCCCGATCTCCGGATCGACCGGCTTGGTGCCTAATACCAAAGGTCCTTGATATTAGGCTTCACGTAGCGCGCCGGCATCATCCGGACCTCATGGCCCAGCGCCGCGATCTCCCGCGCCCGTGCGATGTGGCACAGGCCTCCATCCCCGCCAGACAAGGCGGCAGCTTCTTGAAGAAGGCGAGAACCTGGCGGTGGCGCAATTGGCGGCAGATAATGGGCTTACCCGGCGCATCAACCCCGTGGACCCGGAAAACGGACTTCGCAAGATCCAAACCGATCGTGGCGACTTCGTTCATAGGACGGCTCCTTCCTAGCGGTTCATTCAGTAACCGCGCTTTGGCGCCTAGATGCCGGTGGTGGGAGCCGTCCACTGCATCAGGGACGGAAGTGGTGATTAAATGCGCTCTTATTTGAATCTGCATCTCTTTAAATAAAGAGTAGAAAGTACAACGTCGTACACGACGCCAGTTAAAGAAACTGAATTACCCGCATCCCATTCGCTAACTTCATTTGGCGGAGTTTCGGAAAAACTACACGTTAGACCAGCTGATCCATTTATCCCGTCGAAACCCACAAAATAACCTCCTCCAAACGCTGCTCCCCCAACGTCGTCGAAAAACATCGTCGCCATAAGAGTCCTTCCAAGATAATCACGTTTAAACTTTGATTTATTTTCGTGATAGGTCGTTATTATTTTTACAATATCACTTGCCGCTAATTCTTGAGACGCAGCGCGGATCGCTTTGGCGCGCGCCTCCATCCTCTCTGCCTCATCGGCGCGCGCGGTCTGTCGGAGTAGTGCAGCATAATTTTCCAAGCTCCCGGCCATATCCGGATGCTCGGGTCCCAGGGCTTTCTCCCAGATCGCCAGAGCGCGCTGGTAGAGCGGCTCGGCCTCGGCGTAGTGGCCTTGGGCTTGGTAGAGTAGCGCCAGGTTATCGAGAAGGGCGGCAGTGTTCGGATCATTCGGGCCAAACTCTTCCGTCACCAGTTTCAAGGCTTCCTTGGCATAGGGTTCGGCCTCCGAATAACGGCCTTGCTGGTATAGCGTGTTGTAACTGTTGTAAGCCTCCATCAACTCGGACGACTCGCCAGAAGTCATGGCGGGATCATAAGTAGCCCACACGAAGGCGGCGGCAAGCAAGAAGACGGTGCCAAGGCAAAAGATCATGTTTCGAACATGCATGGCCTTCGGCCTTTCAGCGGTCGGCATCGAAACCAGCGGGTCAACGCAGCGTAACTGTTTTTGATGATGAAGACGAGCTTCGGGGTCTGTCGGTGAATGTCCGAGTTGGGTCAGGATGCGACGTTTTCTGGGTTCGTGGGCCATGTCCGCTCCTAAGGGCTAAGCGGACATAATCCGCTCGCAAGCGGACGTTCGGGACATTGGTTCGCCAGGATTTCAAACCGAGACACGACTCGAGCTTTCCCCGTCCTCGCGTTCTCCCCGTCCTCGCGTTTTGAGCGGCGCTGCGTGTAGACTGACCGCCCATGGAGTCAGTGCAGGAACACGCCCAACTCACGGCTCTCGCCATCGTGGTGGTCGCAGCCTTGGCCTGCGGTATGACCATGCAGCGCCTGCGCCAACCGGCGGTGCTCGGATATATCGTGGCCGGCGTCATCCTAGGTCCCTCCGGCCTTGGGCTGGTGGAGAACCGCGCCTTCGTCGAGGTCCTGGCCGAGCTCGGCGTTCTCATGCTGTTGTTTCTGATCGCCATGGAGATGTCGCTGCGCGGCATCCGCGACGTTTGGAAGATCGCCATCTTCACCACGCTGACCCAAATCCTCGCCGCCCTCGGGGTGATGTGGGCGATCGGTGCCGTGCTCGACTGGTCGACCCCGCACATCGTTCTGCTCGGCTTCGTGGTGGCGGTGTCTTCGACCGCCGTCGCCATCAAGATGCTGGAGGAGATCGGCGAGCTGCGCAGCCGGGTCGGCCAGATCACCGTCGGCGTCCTGATCGCCCAGGACCTGGCCGTGGTGCCGATGATGCTGATCGTCGGATCGTTCCGCGGCGGCGGCTCGCTGGAGCCCGTCGCGCTGGTAAAAATCGCCGGCGCGGTCGTCTTCCTGGCGGCCCTGATCATCTATCTCAGCCGGCGCAAGCGCATTCGCCTACCATTTTCGCGCCTGATCGGCAGCAACCCCGACCTCATGCCCCTCGCCGGGCTCGCCTTCTGCTTCGGAACGGCGGCGATCACCGGCCTGCTGGGCCTGTCGGTCGCCTATGGCGCCTTCCTGGCCGGGCTGATCGTCGGCAATTCGACCGCTCGGCGGGTCATGATGCGCCACACGGCACCGATCCAGACCGTGCTGCTGATGATCTTCTTCCTCTCGATCGGGCTGCTGATCGACATGCGCTATATCTGGGACAACATCTGGACCGTCCTGGCCATCCTCACCTTCATCACCGTGCTCAAGACGGCGCTCAACATCGGGGTCATCAGGCTGCTCGGCGAGAGCTGGCCGCGGGCCTTCCTGTCCGGCGTGTTGCTGGCCCAGATCGGCGAGTTCTCCTTCGTGCTGGCGGCGCTCGGCCTCGCGGTCGGCGCCGTGTCCTACGAGGCCCAGCGCCTCATCGTGGCGGTGACCGTCCTGTCGCTGATGTTCGGGCCGCTATGGCTCGAATCGGCCCGCCGCTTGCACAACATCACCCTCTTGGGCATCACCTCGGCACGGGAAACGCTTCGCCTGGCCTACGGCAAAGAAATGGCCTTTCTGTACCGCATGGTGCGCCGGGACTCCTCGGCCTCCGGCACACCCAGCTGGGTGAGCGATATCATGTCGCGCCGCCGGGCCGTGCTGACCCAAGACGGCAGCGATCCCGAGCCCGGCGAGGATCCGCCCGGTCCGCGCGGCCGGCGTTCGTGAGCTTGGCGGCCGTGCCCGACTTCGCATTGGAGGCCGCTCACGGCGCCGACAAAGGCCAAATCGTGATCGGTCTCGACGAGGCCGGCCGCGGCCCCTGGGCCGGACCGGTCCACGCCGCCGCCGTGTGGCTCGCCCCGGAGCGTCTGACGGCGGAGTTCCAGGCCAAGCTCGACGACTCGAAAAAGCTCACGCGCGTGAGCCGCGAAGCGATCTTCGAACAAATGCGCGCGCTAGCGTCCGCAGGCGACCCGCCGCTCCGGCTCGGCTTGGGCGATGCCAGCGTCGAAGAGATCGACCGTCTCAACATCCTGCAGGCGAGCCTCCTGGCCATGGCGCGGGCCGTTGCGGCGCTCGGCCTGCAACCCGATGCCGCGCTGGTCGACGGCACCCAGGCGCCGAAGCTCGACTGCCAAGTGACGACGGTGGTCGGCGGCGACCGAAAATGTCTCACCATCGCCGCCGCCTCGATCGCCGCCAAGGTAACCCGCGACCGCCTGATGGCCCGCCTCGCCGAGGCCCACCCGGGTTATGGCTGGGAGAGGAACGCCGGCTATGGAACCGCCGCCCACCGTGATGGATTGCGGCGCCTCGGCGTGACCCCGCACCACAGGCGTTCCTTCCGGCCGATCCGCGAGGCGCTAAACGGCAGCTGAAGGCTTCACCATAAGCCTTTGAGACTCAAGACTCTTGACGCGGACTCCTGCATCACGCACCATCGAGCCCTGGGGGCTTGTATCGCAGGGGGTACAAGGTGGGGGACTGGAACCAAATCCAGGCCGGCGATTGCGTCGAGGTCATGGACGGGCTGCCTGAGCGGTCGGTCGACTTGGTGTTCGCCGATCCGCCTTACAACCTGCAGCTCGCCGGCGAGCTCACCCGTCCCAACCACTCGCGTGTCGATGGTGTCGATGAGGCCTGGGACCGCTTCGACGATTTGGCGGCCTATGACGACTTTACCCGGCGCTGGCTGACGGCTGCCCGGCGCGTGTTGAAGGACGACGGCACCATCTGGGTGATTGGCAGCTACCACAACATTTTCCGGGTCGGCGCTACGCTCCAGGACTTGGGCTATTGGATCCTCAACGATGTGGTCTGGCGCAAGTCGAATCCCATGCCCAATTTCCGTGGCCGGCGATTCACCAACGCCCATGAAACGCTGATCTGGGCGGCCAAGAGCCAGGAGGCGAGCTACACCTTCAACTACGGCGCCATGAAGTCGCTGAACGAGGGCTTGCAGATGCGCAGCGATTGGTTCCTGCCGATCTGCACCGGCCCGGAGCGCCTGAAGGGCCGAGATGGCCGCAAGGCCCATCCGACCCAGAAGCCCGAGTCCCTGCTCTACCGGGTGATCCTGGCCGCGACCCACCCGGGCGACCTGGTGCTCGATCCCTTCCTCGGCAGCGGCACCACGGCGGCCGTGGCCAAGCACCTGCACCGCCGCTATCTCGGCATCGAGCGCGAGGCGCGCTACATCGAGATGGCCCAAAAGCGCCTCGCCAAGGTGCGGCCGGTGGATGACCTCGAGCTGGTGGACGTGCCGTCCAAGCGCGAGCAGCCGCGCGTGCCGTTCGGCTGGCTGATCGAGCGCGGTCTGCTGGAGCCGGGATCGCTGCTCTATGGGCCGGGGCGGCGCTGGACCGCCAAGGTGCGCGCCGACGGCACTCTCATCACCGCCGATTTCAAGGGCTCGATCCACCAAGTCGGCGCTCACGTCCAGGGCGCGCCGGCCTGCAACGGCTGGCAGTTCTGGAACCTCGACGTGGAGGGCAAGCTGGTGCCCATCGACCTGCTGCGCCAGCAGATCCGCGCCGAGATGGGCCAGGCCGACGCGCCTTAGAATCCGGACCTATTCCGCTCAGCCATATCCCGTGTCACGCGGCGTTTTCAATCCTCTCAACCGCTTCGTCGGTCGTCCAGACGGCGTTGGCCATATAGCGGAAGTTCGTCAAGGCGGCGAGGTAGCCATCCCCCTCGGGCAGCATCGCCGCTGCCGTGGCGTCCTTCACGACGGCGACCTCGAAACCCTGTTCCAGCAACTCGCGCATGTGCGATTCGGTGCACAAATTGGCGGACATCCCGGCCAGGATGACCTGATCGACCCTTTGCTTGCGCAACTGCAGGACCAGATCGTTCGACTGATTGCCATAGAGCTTGTGAGGCGAGGTGATGATGGTCTTGCCGTCATTGATGTACACCTTGTATTGCGGCATGAAGTCGGCACCGGAATTCTCGAAACCATCCGTCGTCAACGCGCCCTTTCTGTCGAACATGCCGATCTTGTGCATCAATTTCTCTAAGGCGCCTTCGAAACGCCAGCCATGGTCCGTGGGGTAGTAGTAGTGGGGCGAAATGGCCACCGTCATGTCGCGTTGCTTGGCGGCCTTGAAGAGCCGCTCGATGTTCTCGACCGTGCCATGGCGTTCAACGCTTTCACCGACAACCCCCCAAGTCACGCCGTCGGGGCTTAGAAAGTCGATTTGAGGATCGGTCACCACGAGCGCGGCGTGCGTCAGGTCCAATTCCATATTGCTTGGCGGCAAGGCGGGTTCCGCCGGATCCGCATAGGGGTCTTCCGCTGCCGAAGCGCCCGCAGCACCAGCAGTTGTGGCGACCACGGCCAACGCGGATGTAGCGAGGCCACCTCGAAGCACTTGGCGTCGGTCGATAGATTTGTCGTCATGATTTCCGCACATCGTTGCCTCCTAATGGGTGTAGTTCGTGGGATTACTATGGGCAAGCCGATGTGCCTTTCCGTCCGAAAAATGCGCGTAGATCGCGCTGCGGCGTGTTCAAAGATCCAAAATGGCTCCACAATGAAGAGATGTCGTTCGAGCATGTCTTCAACGAACTGGAGATCGACGCGGAGCCCTTCGCGCTTGCGAGTTGCAAGGCCGGTGCGAACTGGGGCTGGGACGCCGGTCCGGCGCAACCTTGCACTATGTTCTCGCGGGCCGGGGCGAGATTCTAGTTCACCGCCGCCGCCTATTGGCGTGGAACGGGGGACACTCGTACTGGTGCCGGCGCTACACAGCCATACCCTGCGCAGTTTCGGGGATCCCGGTCATCCGATTCCGATTGCCATCCGGCTGAACTGGACTCTGGCGCGACATCTTCGAGTGGCGAGCATGCCGACACCGGCGGCAAATTGCTGGCGGTCTGCAGCGACGTGAGTCGGGCTCCGCGGCGTCGGAGGCCTGGTCGATCTGGTCCGCGAGCCGATCGTCGAACAGGTCGCGTCGGACAGTCCGATGTCGGCGCCGGTAGATAGGCTATTGCAGGAATTGGCAGCACCGACATTGGGCAGTCGGGCCATGGTCCGGGCGCTCCTTTTGCAATGCATGATCCAGCTGTTGCGAACGAGACTGCAGGCCGCGATCAGGCGCTCAATTGGATGGCCGCTCTGATTGATGAAAGGCTCTGGTCGGCACTGACGTCTCATGCTCGACCGGCCGAACCATCCCCACTCGGTGGATAGCCTGGCCAAGCTAGCCGGCATGAGCCGTTCCTCCTTCGCCGCGCGGTTTTCCGAGGCCTATGGAAGTGGGCCCATGAAGCTCCTGCGCGATCTGAGAATGCATTTGGCCGCTTCACTGCTCACGCAGTCCGAGCTGCCGGTAAAGCGCATTGCCGAATTGGCCGGTTTCCACAGCCGAAGCGCCTTCACGCGAACAGTCGAGAGTGCGACCGGAATGTCGCCCCGTAGCTTTCGCGCCGACGCGAAGAAGAAGTGACAATCTAGGCGATCCTGCGTCTACGATTGACGCGCCGTTGCCGGGTCACTTCTGGGGCTCCGACATCGAAGCGTTTCCATCCTTCGGGCAGGACGGACTCCCCCGCGACCAAACCCTCGAACTCGGCCCGGATGCGTTGGTCGACGGCGGGATCGAGGGCGGCTGAGTTGGGGCCTGAGAGGATTTCCAGCGCCTTGTTCATGGCGCGTTGATGGATCGTCGAGGAGCCTTCCTGCTGCCACTGCTCGCGCAGCTTGCGGTCCGCCAGCTCGGGCATGAAGGTTGCGCTGTGCATGCGCTCCAGCGTTGCCGGATTGGCCGCAAACATGCCGGCGGGTCCCACGGCCTTGATCTCCTCCAGCGATGCGCTTTCCTTGGAAAAGCCGAAGCCCGAGCGCACGCGCTTGATCATCAGGGCGATTTCGTTGTCGATCGCGGCCTGGCCGAAATCGAAGGACATGAGGGCGTCCTGAAGAGCCCCCATGACGATGAAATCGACCCCGGCGAGGGCCCCCAGGAGTGGCGCCATGCCTTTCTCGAAACCCGCCTGGGCATCGGCGACTTTGGAATTGGTCAGACCGAGATAGCCGCCGGCCGGGACCTTGTAGAAACGCGCCATCTGACAGACCGCGGCATTCATCATGCCGATCTCGATCGCGCCCGGCGCATAGGCGCCGTCACGCATATCGGCGAAGACGGGCAGGAAATTATAAATCTGCGGGGTTCCGGGCTTGGACCTCTGCGCCAAGGTGGCCGCGGCCAGCCATTCGGCGTTCATCAAGGTCAACATGCCCGCCAGCGAAAGCGGCGTG
>PVMK01149888.1_pt1 | contig 26333 bp, 34 predicted proteins | sample 1853481 | NCBI WGS metagenome assembly PVMK01 (sample SAMN08533507, study PRJNA380276) | Marine sediment metagenome, whole genome shotgun sequencing project.
CGCGCTGTCCTCGAACGTGAAACCCTGCTGCCGCCGTGGCGGCAACTATTGCGCTATTTGCGCCGCATGGAGGATAGAGGGGAAGTCCATGGCGGGCGCTTCGTGGACGGTTTTTCCGGAGAACAGTTTGCACTGCCGGAAGCGGTGGGTCTGTTACGGCGCCATGCCACCATGCCAGACCAGGAGCAACTGAGAGTCATCAATGCAACCGACCCCCTTAACCTGGGTGGAATCATCACGGCGGGGGTTAAAACACCGGCAAAAGCCGGAAACCGGATCTTGCTTGAAAATGGCGTCCCGGCCGCCCGCTTGCAAGGCGACGAAATTGAACTGCTGCCCGGCGCAAAGGCCGTTACTGCAATAGAAGCAGAACGGCAGCTAAGAGTCGTCGTGGGAGCACACCCGGTGGCGACACACCCCCGTCATCCCGGATTCGCGCAGCGACATCCGGGATGACGGGGGGTATTACCGTAACGGCGGAATCCTGCACTACGTGTTGAGGCAGTTGGCTCACCCCTGATGTAAGAGGTCCCTTGGGGCCGAATCGCGCACCTTGAAATTTTCTTACTGAGGCACGGTAACTGGTTTGCCCCCCAGCACTTCAAGCCGCAGGATCTGGTCATCCCTGCCCAGGTATTCCCAGCGTTGCAGGGCGATCGGTACGTTGCCATTCGCCATCAGGTAATCGTGGAAATGGCGTAATGAAAAGTCCTCCTGCTGGTCCAGTTTCGCGTCGGCGAGAAACTGCAGTATCTGGAGTTTACCGATCTGGTAGGAAATCGCCTGGCCTGGATTGAAGGCGAAAAATACAGCTTCAGCGACAGCGGTTTCCCGATCCATTGGCACCGCCCGCGCCAGGTATTCCCCGGCTTGCTCGATCGTGAAATCACCGACCGCGAGTCGAATGTCAACTTCCACGCGAAGGGCCCTGAGCCGCATGAAACTATGCATGATCTCCCTGGAGCGGGGACTGTAGTCGAATAATCCCGCCTGCAAGAGCAATTCTTCGACATAAAAGCCAATACCCTCGTTGGCGCTGGAATCAATGTAGCGGCGGCGGACCGGGTCCGGGTTGGCCCAGGAAAGGGCCATTTGGAAATAGTGGCCGGGAATTCCTTCATGAATGATCAGGGGCCGCGGGTCGCGGGCTGATGCGAGCTTGAAATACGACAGGTCTTCAGCCGGCTCAGGAATATAGCTGTAAGCGTCTTCATCCAGCCGGTTTTCCGAAGTGAGATCATCGGTTACGCCCATGAATGACAAGGGCGCCAGGTAGTCCGGTATCTCCCGGTTAAGATAGTGCTGCAGCCACCGGGGAACCGTCATCAGATCACTGGACTCGAGAAATACCCGGATTTCATTTTCCTTAAGGGAAGATGCTTTGATCTGGTGATCGGCGGATTTGAACAGCGGCATTTCCGGCAGATCCCGGTTTTGATTTTTTTCAATGACATCCCAGGCGACCGAGCGATTCCAGGCCTGCTGACCCTGGGCCAGCAGTTCCCCGGGTGTGTAGGGGACCAGCGCTACATGGGTGAGAAACCACTGGTAGGAGTGCGGCCCGATGGCGAATGCAGTCTGCATGGTGTCGAGTTCGGAGCGGAGCCATTCCCGATATTTCTCCAGTGCTTTTATTGCCGCCTTGGTGGAAGCCGCCAGGCGCTCTCCCAGTTCGGCAGGAAATTCATCTCTTCAGGGCTGCCTGTACCGCCAGCAGACGTACATCAATGCCGTCGAGCGTTTCAATTGCCGCTTCCGCAAAAGGGGCGTACTGCCTGGTCGAGGTTTTTGCGTGCAGATTTCAGTGTTGACGGGAAGTGTTCGAGGCGCAGCAGAATATTTTCGGCACGTGACGCCGTGATGGGTGATGACAGGACCAGCAATTCGAAAATGCTGCCGAGGGTTTGATCCAGGTAAAACAGCGGATTCCGTTGAGGCATTTGAGAACATCGAGTTCCCAGTGCACGCGCTCGATGGCCGCCTTCAGGAGTTGGGCATCTACCTGGTCTCCAATGCTCCACCTTTCGGTATCGAGTTGATCGAGCGCTTGCAGGAATGCACGATGGCGTTCGCGGTATTCATCGAGCGCTTCAGGGTGAAAAATCCGGCACCCAGGCCTCAGGCCGTTCAACCCGTGGTATGTCGTCACCGGTAACGGGTTGCTGGACTCGCCGCCACTCGAAAAAATCAGCGGCAAGCGCCTGCAGGGCCCATCGCGGTCCGGTTCCAATGCCGCCATAGCCGGGGGAAAGAAGTAGCAGCGAACAGATCAGCAGGGATTTTAAAGTTTGCATCGCGACTTCCGTTTGATGAAAATTTATTCTACTTTATACGCGCATATTGCACGAGTTGTTGGAATTACTGGCTCAGGCTAATACAACGCTGATTTCCATAATACTGCCCCCAGGCGACACTCATACCATATGCGGGTTATAGTCCCAGGGGGTGGATTGAAGATGAAGCCGGAAAAAACATGTATGCAGTGATATTCAAGGCAAAGCTGGCGCGGAGCGATGATGCGTATTTTCAGACCGCTGAACGCTTGCGGGAACTCGCTCTTGGAACGTATGGCTGCCTGGAATTTGTGTCCATGATGGAAGGAGGGGAAGAAATTTCCATATCCTACTGGGAAAATGAAACGCAGATCCTGAATTGGAAAAATGATCCCGAACATATCAAGGCGCAGGAGATGGGGCGTACACGATGGTATGAATCCTACCGTGTCGAGGTATGCAAGGTGGAAAGAGTCGCCCGCAAGCGGGCTCTTACATAAAGAAAGCCCGGCATTGCCGGGCTCTCCGAATACCAAACAAGATACTATTTGATGGTAATTTCTCGTACGAGATATTCCCCGGTAATTTCACGCATGCCGGGATAATCCTTGACGATTTCCCGCGTGCGCTCTTCGTTGGCCGCACCCCAGGCTTTCATGAATTTGTCGTACTCTGCTTTGTTTGGTTCCAGTTGGTCACTGTTGGCAAATTTGGTTACCAGGAACAGGTTGACGTCGCCGCTGCTTTCCAACTGACTGCGATAGATCGCAAAGTCTTCAATCTGTCCCAGCTCTTTCGCTACCTTGTTGGAAGCCACCCAGGTTTCTTTCAGCCCTTCCAGGTAGTCATTTCCCATGTTGGGATGGACCTTGATAAAAGTAATGTTCCATAGTTCGTTACTGATATCAAAATCTTTGAATGGCTCCAGCTGAGCCAGTGCGGATTGGGCGAAAAAGGTAAGCAATAGAGCAGTGATTAATAATTTGAATCGCATGGATCTCTCCTAAGTTTTTAAAAGTAATATGCCAAGTGGCTTTCTTAATATAGCAGCGATGGAGAATTTTGCCAGCAGGCCATAATGAACAGGTCAGCCGTTACACCGAAGGAATCATCCATGTGCCATGGTTCTAGTCCGCATATTGCATGAGTTCCGCTGCGCTTTATTAGATTGCTTAAGAATTACATTGTGATACAAACGTTATTCGGGTTTACAAAGAAATACAAAATGTACCGCTGCCAGTTTGTCGCCTGATTTCACGGCACATCCCGGCTGATCCCGCTTGAACCATAGCTATGGCTATGCTTCTGCACGCGATCAACCAGGCTGCACGCGTGAAATCAACCGAAAATTCCGGCAACTCATGCAATATGCGGGCTAGAGAATATGAGGTACGAGGAGTATTCTGAAAACCAGCCCGCAAATTGCATGAGTTACCGGAATTCACGCAATGTGCCGGCTCGAACAGGGCAGGGATCGTGATGTTTCAATTGAAACTCCTGGAGCCATTTCTTGAACGGCAGGGTTTCGTCATGCTTGACGGCGCCCTGGCAACGGAATTGGAGCGGCACGGTGCTGATTTGAAGCACGAGCTTTGGTCAGCAAAAATGTTGATCGAGGCGCCGGAAATGATCCGGCAGGTCAGCGAGGATTACCTCGTGGCCGGAGCGGACATTATTGCCACCGCGACCTACCAGGCCAGCTTCGAGGGTTTTGAAAAAGCGGGCATCAGCCGGGACCGGGCCAGCAACCTGATGCAGTTGAGTGTGGACCTCGCCGTGCTGGCCCGGGAAGCATTTTGGTCTTCTTATGAAAGTCACCTCGGCCGCCTGAGACCGCTGGTGGCGGCTTCTGTCGGACCCTACGGCGCCTGTCTAGCCGATGGCAGCGAGTATCATGGCAATTACGGCCTGGACAAAATGGCCCTGATCGAATTTCATCGGCCCCGTATGGCCGAACTGGCGCACAGCGATGCGGACCTGCTGGCGTTCGAGACCATTCCGTCAAAATTGGAGGCGGAGGCGCTGATCGAGTTACTGGCGGAGTTTCCGCAGCGCAAAGCCTGGCTCAGCTTTAGCTGCAAGGACGAACAGCACGTTTGTCATGGAGAAAAATTTGCCGACTGTGCGGCCCTGGCTGAAACTTCGCACCAGATCATCGCGGTCGGCATCAACTGCACACCACCACAATACATGGTTCCCTTGCTGGAGAGCGCTCAGGGTATAAGCAAGCCATTGATTGCTTACCCGAACAGTGGTGAAGAGTGGGTGGCTGATGAAAACCGCTGGTCGGGAACGGCTCGTGAAGTACAAGGCGCCACGGCCTGGTATGACGCCGGAGCCCGGGTGATTGGCGGCTGTTGCCGGACAAGGCCGGAAGATATTGCCCGGATGAGGGCGGAACTCTGCGCTCACCTGGAGTGAACCTCTACCCAAAAGATGGGTGCTGTTGCGGGACCGCTGATCAGTTATCATATCGGCGGGAATTTCAGGGGCAGTTTTTATCCACAATCCTGGGTTAATTTATTAGTGATGAAACGGCCAGTTAAAAGAATCGTTATCCAGTTGACAGTGGCTTTTTGTGCCGGGCTGCTGGCTACCGCCTGTACGACGGTCGGGCCGGAATATGTACAACCCGAAGCCCCGCTTCCGGATGCCTGGCAAACAAGCCCCGCCGGTCTCAAGGCTACAGAATATGAACTGGTTGATTGGTGGGAGGCATTCGACGACCCCATCCTTGACGACCTGGTAAACCTCGCCCACCAGCAGAACCTGACCCTGGAATTAGCGGGTTTGCGCGTGCTGGAGTCCCGTGCCCAACTAGGAATTGCGACAGGCGCCCAGTATCCCCAGCAACAGATTGCGAGCGGCGGTGCAACCCATATTTCTCCCAGTGAGAATGCCGGGCAGGGCACTACCAGCTTCAACCAGGTCGATCTTGGCGTCGGCCTGGTATGGGAACTGGATTTCTGGGGCCGTTACCGGCGCGGTATTGAGTCCGCTGATGCCGCGATGATGGCTTCAATCGCCAACTATGACTCCGTGATGGTGCTGGTCACGGCCCAGGTGGTCGATACCTATATCGTCATCCGCACACTGGAGGAACAGTTACGCATTGCGCAGGAAAATCTCAAACTGCAAAAGCGAAGTTATGACATTGCGGATGTGTTGTATAGAAACGGTGAGTCCAACGAATTGGATGTGCAGCAGGCCTTAACCCTGTTGCTGAGTACCCAGGCTACTGTTCCGCAATTCCAGGTCCAGGAGCGGTTGGCGAAAAACGCGATGAGCACACTGCTTGGCCAGCCCAGCAGTTATGTAGACGACATCCTGGGTACCGGGGAGATTCCTTCTGTACCGGCTGAAATTGCGCTCGGAATCCCCGCCGATCTCCTGCGCCGCCGGCCCGACGTCCGCCAGGCAGAGTTGCAGGCCGTCGCGCAGAATGCACTGGTGGGTGTCGCCACCGCGGATCTTTACCCCAGTATTGCGATTAACGGAACATTTGGCATCGTGAGTATTTCCAAAGATGTCGGTGGGGGAGGGGCGTCTGATCTCTTTAGCTCTGACAGTATTTCGTACACTGCGGGTGCTGCGTTCAGCTGGCCGATTCTCAACTATGGACGCATTCGTAACAACATTCGCGTACAGGACGCCCGCCTGCAACAGGCACTGGTCAACTATCAGGATGTCGTATTGAAGGCTGCGCGTGAAACGGATGACGCGATCGTGTCACTGGCCGGTACGCAAGAGCAGGAACCCATACTGGCCGATTCCGTAGAAGCCGCGAAACGGTCCAACGATCTGTCTCTGCTGCGCTACCAGGAAGGATTTTCCGGTTACCAGCGGGTTCTGGATTCCCAGCAGGCACTTTTCCGCCAGCAAAACAGCTATGTTCAGAATCGCGGACTCTCCGCGCGCAATGTCGTGGCCATTTACAAAGCCCTGGGCGGAGGCTGGGAGGTAAGGCAGGGCAGGGCATTCGTGGACGAAAACACGCTGACCGTGATGCGTGAGCGGACCAACTGGGGTAGCCTGCTGGACAGCCCGGCGGAAGAAGAGACCAGCGAAGATGGAATGCGCCGTCCGGATTGGTGAGGAATTTGTTAAAGCTGGAAAACTGGTAAAGCCAACCGCACACACCAAAATCAGAATTGCAGGACCAATGAGTATGCCCGATCAGACAAATCAGCAAGACCAGGAAAAACAGGACCAGGATAAACAGGACAGCAAAGCAGCACCTGCAAAAGACCCGGTGCGCAAGTGGACATTCATTGTCCTGGGTCTGTGCATTGTACTGACCGCCCTGTACCTGGTGGCCGATCGCCAGACTCCGTTTACCTCTCAGGCCAGGGTCCACGCATTTGTCGTACCCATTGCACCTCAAGTGTCGGGGAATGTGATCAGTGTCGAGGTAAAAAACAACGACCAGGTAGCAGCCGGACAGGTTCTGATTCGCATTGATCCTACCGATTATGAACTGGCCGTAGCTTCGGCAGAGGCCACGCTGCAGGTAGTCAAGCAATCAATCGATGCCGGGTTTGCCGGGGTGGAGGCTGCCGAGGCCAGCGTGGAAGCCGCCAAGGCAAGCAAGTGGCGCTCCGAAACGGATGCCGTACGCATGCGCCGGATCAGGGATGAGGATCCCGGAGCCATATCACAACGCAGGATTGACTCGGCCGAAGCCAGCCTGGCCGCCGCCATTGCGAGGGTTGCTGCTGCCACAGCCAGCCTTGAATCTGCTCGCAGCGCAGTGGGTGAAATCGGTGAAAACAACGCCGATATTCAGAATGCGCAAGCTGCCCTCGACAAAGCCCGTGTTGATCTGCAGAGAACGGTTCTCGTTGCGCCTCGTGACGGAGTCGTGAACGACATGCGCATCGACCACGGTAACTTTGCTGCCGCAGGCGCTGCCCTGATGACTTTCATCGCAACCCACGAAGTGTGGGTGAGGGCCGACCTGACCGAAAATAACCTGGGCAATGTCAAAGCAGGTGATCGCGTGGAAATGACTTTCGATGTGCAGCCCGGAAAGATTTATAAAGGAAAAATACGCGAGATAGGATTCGGCGTGCAGGTGGATTCCAATGCCCTGGGAACCCTGCCCACCATCGACAACCAGAGAAACTGGTTGCGTGATGCCCAGCGTTTCCCGGTACTTATTGATGTCGAAACCAACAAAGACTCGCAACAAATGGGATTGCGCGTCGGTTCGCAGGTTTCCGTCATCGTCTACACCGGTAACAACTGGCTGATGAATTTCCTGGGGCGAATCTACATCCGCGGCATTGCTGTTTTGAGCTATGCCTACTGATCTAACTGCGATGCACCCGGTGGCAGCCAGGCGGATTCTGCGCTTGGCCTTTGGTACTTCGGCAGCGCTCTGGTTCTCGCAGGTGGTCAACTGGGATGTGTCTTTCATCATGCCGGTGCTGGTATCGTTCCTGCTGGCAATTCCCATACCTGCACCAACCCTGAAACAAGGGTTCAAATTCATCCTGGCGCTTGCTTTGCCGGCATATGGTGTTTTGCTGCTGCTGCCAGTGATGGACAATTACCATATGGTCGCCATCCTGATCCTGATCGCTGCCTGCTTTTGGAGTTTCTATTACAGCGCGAAAGGTGGTTCCCCGGTGCTGGGGGCGTTTCTGACCATGGGCCTGGCCTTGCTTACCGCGGTGGGTTCAGACTCGATCGATGCACTGCTGATGGTTAACAAGGCCCTGGTCATCAATGCCGTGATCGCAATGCTGTTTGTCTGGCTGGCGCACGCCTTTTTCCCGGATCCACCCCGGCCCGCCAATCAGGGGCCCAGGCCCAGTCCGCCAAAACCTGAACGGGCGGTGGCCATCTGGAGCGCCTGGCGGGCAACAGTAATCGTATTTCCCGTGATGTTTTTTTTCCTTCTTTACCATGGAAGCGCCAGCTACCTTGTTGTCATGATCAAGGTAGCATCCATGGGGCAGCAGGTTGAAAACGACACAACCCGGGCAGCCGGCAAATCCCTGTTGATGTCGACCGTAATTGGCGGAACCGGCGCCATCATCATGTGGCAGTTACTGAGCATCTGGCCATCCCTGATTTTGTACACCCTGCTCGTTGCCCTGGGTGGCCTGATCATGGGCAGACGGATATTCAGCGGCCTGGCCATGCACGCGCAGGCCGGCACCTGGTCATACGCATTCCTGACCATGATCGTACTCATTGCACCGGCTGTTTTGGACGGTCCGGGAAGCTCCAGCGCTTCCGTCAGTTTTTACAGCCGACTGGGCATGATGATCGCAGCCACTTTATACAGCGTTGTGGCCGTAAGGGTCTATGACGCCTTTCGTCCCTTGCAGCAACAAGGGACAGGCAATGCGGAATCATCAGCTACACTCTAAAAGCGGATTTTAACCGACTCCAGCCCGATTACTTTTTCAGTGATGTACAAAACCAGAAAATTACTATATGTGACACAGTGGAATAGTCACATAATGGCAATCTTGTATTGCACGGTGAATGATTGCTTTTGTATTTCATCTAACTTACAATAAATAGCTAGACTTAGCTAAGACTATAAAAACACAGAAGGTAAATTATTATGCAAGCAAATATGCATGAAGCAAAAAGCAAACTATCACAATTAGCTGAAATGGCCTGTAAGGGCGAGCAGGTAATCATTGCAAAAGCAGGCAAGCCGTTTGTGCAGTTAATCCCTTACAAAGAACCTCATCCGAGAAAGTTCGGTCAGTTTAAAGGCTGTTTCAAAATTAACGATGATTTTGACAGTGATTCAACCAGCAAGGAAATTATCAATTTATTTGAGGGTGCAACGTGAAAAGGTTGCTTCTGGATACCCATGTTTTGATTTGGTGGCTTAATGGAGACAATCAATTAGGGGCAACAGCGAAGCAAGAAATAGGTGATGAAAAAAATGAAGTCTTTGTAAGCGCTGCTTCTACCTGGGAAATGTCGATAAAGAAGCAACTTGGCAAGTTGCTTGCCCCCGAAGATATTGAGCAAAAAGTTGAATTAGCCGGCTTCTCGAAACTATCTGTTTCTTTATTTCATGGCGAGCAGGCGGGCTCACTTCCCCTCCACCACAAAGACCCTTTTGACCGAATGCTAATTGCCCAAGCCCAATCTGAAGGACTGGTGATTGTCACTAAAGATGAACACTTCCCTGATTACGGGATTCGACTTATGGATGCTCGTATATAAAGACCTGACGGGCTGGGCTGATTCTTCTTACTTAAGAACAGCATCCATCACTTCAATCATCCTCCTGAGGCATTGTCAGAGCAAAACGGACTGCGCCAGTAGAGCGTGTTTCGTATGAGTAGTGAGTGCGGGGTGATGTACGTGTCATTGCCAGCATTGAAGATTCGGTGGTAATCAAAAGTTACTTTCTCATCTGGATCAAAACATAGCATTTCAGGATTTGCCCGATTGCCTAAGAGCATAAGAGAATTTGCTAAATATCTAAAGTGCGGCTCCGCCCCGACATTGATCATTTTTGAATATAATCGATGCAGCAGGGCTGCGAACAAAGAATATGGGAGGCTACTGTCATGAATGAAAACAACAAAACGGTGTTGGTCACCGGTGCATCCTCCGGTATCGGCGAAGCATTGGCCCGGGTCTTCGCAGAACACAAACACGATCTCGTGCTGGTGGCACGGAGCGCGGACAAGCTCGATGTTCTGGCCGGAGCCCTGGCGGGTGAATTCGGGGTACAAACCAGTGTTCACTCCTCGGATCTTTCCCGGCCTGGAAGCGCGGCGGCCCTTTTCCGGGCGCTGGAAAACCAGGCGCAAGAGGTGGATATCCTTGTCAATAATGCGGGTGTGCTTGAACACGGCGCCTTTGTCGACATGACAGCGGAAGACCACCAGCGCATGATTCAGCTCAACGTGGCCGGTCTTACAGACCTTCTGGCCCGTTTCATACCGCCTATGGTGGAACGGGGCTCGGGGCGTGTACTCAATGTCGCGTCTATCGCGGCTTTCCAGCCCATTCCGAGCCTGGCCACCTATGCCGCTACCAAAGCTTACGTTATGTCCCTTTCTGAGGCGCTGGCGGAGGAGTTGCGGGGTAGCGGGGTGAGTATCACGGCATTGTGCCCGGGGATGACCGACACCAATCTTCTCTCGCAAGCCAGGGATCAGTTAAGTTCCACCAGCGGCTTGCCTTCGATGTTGATCGGTGACGTCGAAGGCGTGGCGCGCGAAGCCTATCGAGCCTGCATTAAAGGCGTTCCCATAGTCGTTCCCGGCACACTCAATCTGGCGGCGACACTTGCTTCACGCGCGACACCGAAATGGCTGGTTCGCCGGCTAACCGGCTTGGCGGGGCGCTCGACTATTTAGAGGGAGAATCACCATGTGCCGTTTTGTAGCCTACCTGGGCAAACCCATCGTTGTTGACGAATTATTGTTAAAGCCCGCCAATTCGCTGGTGCACCAAAGTTACAACGCAGGCGAAATGTCTGTAACTCTAAATGGAGATGGTTTTGGTCTGGGGTATTACGTACATCACATCAGCGAGCGCCCCGGCCTCTTTCGTTCAATCACGCCTGCCTGGAATAATAATAACCTTCTGTATAATGCATCTCTCATCCAGACGGATTGTCTTTTTGCGCACGTGCGGGCAGCTTCGGAAGGCGGTATATCGGAAAATAACTCACACCCCTTTCATTTCGAACAATTTTTGATGATGCACAACGGCGGTATTCCCGGTTTCAGACGGATCAAGCGAAAACTTTTGTCTCTGCTGAGTGATGATTTGTTCCTGTGGATACAAGGACAAACGGACTCGGAACACTTCTTTGCCTTGTTGATGCAGCATGTCAATGAAATGAGAGACTCGGGACCCCCACTAAGCGAGGATCAGATCAAGCAGTGCTTTCAAAATACGTACGATGTAGTACAACAATTGAAGGTGGAGGCTGGAATCGGCGATGAAGTTTCCACTTTCAACATAATGGTCACTGATGGCTACAGAATTTTCGGTACACGATTTAGCTCAAACCCGGAAAAAGAAGCTCGTTCGCTCTACTACTCGACCGGGAGCAGTTTCCAATGCAAGGATGGCAAAAGCCGAATGGTCCAGGACGATTCGGGCACAAAGGCTGTTCTTATCGTTTCAGAAAAACTGAATGATAGCGAGGAAGAATGGCTCCCTATTCCTCAAAATCACTTTGTAGCTGTTAACCGGAACCTGGAAGTGCACCTGAGCCCCATGAAACACTGAGGCGTAGTGGTTTTGGAAGATAAGCGTACATTCAGGCTCGGATAGGCACTCAAGACAAACCGGTTGCCTTTGTCGCTCAAAATCAGGCCGGTCTATCATTGCCCCAACATGAAAAATCGCTCAGGATAGCGCGTTGTTAAAAGTTTAAGGCTTGGAGATACATGATGAGTGCAGAATGGTTTAAGCAAGATACTGCCGAAGTACTTGTACGATTGAAAACAGATGCTGATAGTGGACTTTCTGCAGAAAAAGCCGCGCACCGGTTTGATACGGTAGGAGCCAATGAGTTGGAAGAAGTGGAAAAGCACTCCACACTCAGGCTTTTTCTGGAGCAATTTTCAAATCCACTGCTGATCATCCTGTTGGTCGGGGCAAGCGTGTCTCTCTATGCGGGCCATGTTGTGGATGCCATTGCCATCACAGCGATTGTTGTTATCAATGCGCTGATCAGCTTCGCCCAGGAATTCAAAGCCCAGAAATCAATGGATGCCCTCAAAGAGATGGCGGCGCCGGATGCCCTGGTGCGCCGCAATGGCGAGTGGATAAGTATACCGGCGCGGGAATTAGTACCCGGTGAAGTACTGCGCTTGAATACCGGCGACATTGTAGCCGCCGATGTAAGGCTCATCGAAGCACACCGGCTGCAGATCGATGAGGCTGCCCTGACCGGTGAATCAGAGCCCGTGGATAAAGGCACTGAGGCTATTGATAGCGATGATGTACCCTTGGGAGATCGGGTCAATCTGGGCTACATGAGTACCATGGTCACTGCTGGCAACGGCGTCGGCGTGGTGATTGAAACGGGTATGAGTACCGAGGTGGGTAGAATTGCCGACCTTATGGCTACAGCAGAGGAACCCAAAACCCCATTGCAGCGGCGCATCGATAAACTTTCTCACATTCTGATCGGAGCCGCACTGGCGATAGTGGCCGGAATAATCGGTATTGGCATACACCATGGCATGGATCTGATGGAGATGATCAATACCGGCATATCGTTGTCGGTTGCAGCGATCCCGGAAGGCCTGCCCACCGTGGTGACCATCGTTTTGACCATGGGTTCACAGCGTATGGCGCGCGGCAATGCTCTGGCAAGGCAACTGGCCTCTGTCGAAACCCTGGGTTCCACCTCGGTGATCTGTTCGGATAAAACCGGCACACTCACCCAGAACCAAATGCAGGTAATGGCCCTGTGGGCTGCTGGTAAGCGCTGGGACGTAACAGGACAAGGCTTTTGAACCCAGGGGCGAGTTTTATCGACGGAGATGGCAACACCACAACCCCGGAAGAAGATGATGACTTGCGGGATACGCTGGCAATATCCAGCATCTGTAATGACGCTGTCCTGGTAGAAAAAGATGGTCAGTACTCCGTGCTAGGCAATCCCACTGAGGGTGCGCTGGTCGTCGCCGCCATGAAGGTGGGCATCACCCGCGAGCGGTTGACTGCGAAGAAGGCTATGAAGTGCTTCAGCGTTTCCCTTTCGATTCAGCCCGAAAGATGATGAGTGTGATCGTCAAACTGCCCGGCGGTGAGCGCTACCTGGTCGCCAAGGGCGCGCCGGATGTCATACTCGCCCGTACACTTCAGCTTGCGCAGCCACGGCGAAGAACGGCCCATCAGTGATGCCACTCGCCAGCAGGTGGAAGCCGCCATCAATGACTTCGGGCAGCGTGCCCTGCGTACGCTCGCCATCGCTTACCGCCGCCTGGATACAGAAAATCACAGCCCGGATCCGGACCAGCACGAAAAAGATTTTGTGTTGCTGGCTGTGCACGGCATCATGGACCCGCCACGCCCCGAAGTAGTGGATGCCGTCTCCCAGTGCTGGGAGTGCAGGTATTCGCACCATCATGATCACCGGCGACCATGCGGCTACCGCGCAGGCGATCGCCAAACAGATCGGCATCAGCCGCAGTGGCGAAGACCTGGTCATGACCGGGGCGGAGCTGGATAAAACCTCCGACGAAAAACTCCGGCAACTGGTGCCGACAACGGCGGTATTCGCCCGGGTATCACCGGAGCACAAGCAGCGTATTGTCAAGGCCTTGCAGGAAAACGGTGAGGTTGTAGCGATGACCGGCGATGGGGTCAACGATGCGCCAGCCTTGCGCAATGCCGATATCGGCATCGCCATGGGGATTTCCGGCACCTCCGTAGCCAAGGATTCAGCGGCACTGATACTGCTGGATGACAATTTCTCAACCATCGTCGCAGCGGTCGCAGAAGGCCGGAGAATTTACGACAACATCCGCAAGTTTATCCGTCAGGGACTGACCGCCAATGTAGCAGAAGTATCGGTTATCCTGTTTGCTTTCCTGTTGATGGGCGATGAGCCCCCTTCTACCCATCACTGCCCTGATGGTGCTGTGGATCAACCTCGTCAGCGACGGTATTCCGGCCCTGGCTCTCGGTGTCGAGCCACCAGAATCAGACATCATGGAACGTAAACCGCGGGCCCGGGAAGAAAGTTTTTTTGCCGACAAACTCGGCGCCCGTATCCTGATACGAGGCTTGATACTCGGCGGGCTGAGCTACTTTATGTTCGATTTTGCCCTGGATTCCGGGGCAGGCCTGGCATATGCGGAAACCCTGGCATTTTCCACCCTGATATTTTCTCAGCTTTGGCATGTGTTCGATGCGCGCACATTCTCAACCATCTACGCTGTGAACCCATTCACCAACCGTTATCTGTTGTTGGCCGTAGGGGTATCGGCACTGCTGTCTATCGCTGTGATCTACCTGCCTGTTGGCAACCTGGTGTTCGGTACCACACCGCTTTCTGGCCAGCACCTGTTAATGGTTATCACCATTGCTGCGCTACCTACCTTCGTGTTGTCGGCAATCAAGGCCACTTTTGGCCTCAAGATTTTATGAACGCGGAGATACTGGTCAAGCAGTTTTTCATATAAGCAATATGCAGAAAGATCTTTCCATTTTCGTTTTATAACTGAATATCCTCTTCAACATACGTTCTCGCCATGGCGGCTTTACTCACTCGTCGGATTGCCAGAACAAAGGCTGCGGTTCGCAGATCAATGGAATGTTTCTTGGCAACTTCCCTTACTGCTGCATAGGCCTTGCGCATCATGTCAGTGAGTTCCTGATCCACACGATCTTTCCGCCAGCGGAACTGCTGGATATTCTGCACCCATTCGAAGTAACTCACCGTGACGCCACCTGCATTGGCGAGGATGTCAGGGACGATAAGCACTCCGCGCTGAACCAGTGCTTCATGCGCCGCAGGCGAAGTCGGTGCATTCGCGCCTTCGATAATGATGTCTGCCTTTATTTTATTAGCATTGTCCGAGTTTATCGCACCCTCAAGTGCCGCCGGAATCAACACGTCAACATCCCACGTGATCACTTCCGGGCTATTGAAAGGCTCGCCACCCTCAAAACCTTTTACGGTACGATTTTCCTGAGCCCAGGCAATGAGTTCGTCAATGTCCAGCCCGTTATCATTGCTCACACCACCCATGTGGTCTCCAATGGCGACTATTTTTGCTCCCTGTTCCGCAATGAGGCGTGCCGCATTCGCACCAACGTTGCCGAAACCCTGTACGGCAACACGGATATCCTGCCATGATTTACCGCGATCTTTCAGGGCCTCATCCAGCACCACCATGACACCGCGCCCGGTTGCTTCGTCCCGGCCTTCCGATCCAAACAGGTGCAACGGCTTTCCGGTAACCACGCCTGGCGAGAATCCGGCATATTTGGAATATTCATCCATGATCCAGCCCATTACTTTGGCATTGGTATTGACATCGGGAGCGGGAATATCTGTTGTGGGCCCGATGATCTCCTTGGTCTGTTCCACGAAGCGGCGTGTGACTATATTGAGTTCCCGCTCACTCATTTTACTGGGATCACAATTGATACCGCCTTTTGCTCCACCAAACGGGACATCGACAACCGCTGTTTTCCAGGTCATCAGGTTGGCAAGTGCAGCAGCATGATCCTCATCCATGTCCGGGTGAAATCGCAAACCGCCCTTCATCGGTCCGCGCGCCTTGTTGTGCTGCACCCGGAATCCCAGGTAATGCTGGAGTTTGCCTTCATCATCATCAAATACCAGTTCCACCTTCACCACCCGTATCGGGGTAAGGAGTATTTCTCTGAGCCGATCCGGTAAATCCAGGACATCTGCCGCTTTTTGAAAATAATAGTGTGCATCTTCGAGCATAAATTTCTCCTGCTTCGTTGTTTCTCAGGCCGCTAAAAAATTTGTAAACAACGGCGCCTGCTGGTAACCGCTGTTCAAGCTGGTTAATTTAATGATGGTTGCGCCCAATGTCTAATGAGTTGTTTGCATTCATTAATAGTCCACGCAGGATGCGATGCCAAGATAGGTCGGGCATCCTTCCAGCGGGAGTTTTGCAAAATTTCAGGTAGACACCTTATACCTATTCATCTATGGAACCTCTGATTTATTCCAATCATTTATAATACGGACAATCTGTCAGTCAGTTATTTTGATTGCTGCGTCATACCGGTTTTGAAATAATGCAAACATGAACAAACTTGATCTCGACACGGAAAATTTTGAATCCAGGGTGACGCAAGGCGTTGTCGTTGCGCGCTTTAAAGCGCAAGCAATGGACATCCTCACGGAGATCGACGCAGGTACCGGTTTCCTTGATTTCCTCGAACGGGTAAACAACCAGACAGGCCTGCCTGGCTACGTGCAAATCAACGACGGCGCGTGGGACAGTCAAGCGGACGTTGACAGCCTGGGCCGGTTTTTTTCTGAAAACGAAGAAATGCACGTCAAGCATGGGCGGGATTACGGTTATCTTCATGACGTAGTTGCTGCTCGATTCAGGAATACGATCGGTCGCTATCTGCGCACGCTCCTTATCTTCTCAAAGCCGATCGTGGCGGGTTTTCAGGGCCGGATCAGTGCTGAATATCTTGGGCTTGCGCTTGCTTTTGATGCCCGCTTCGCGGCTGCCAATACGACTTTCACATTTGAAAATGTGCGTAGCGGCATACCGGCTTCACCCGGCATTACCTATTTAATGCCGCGGTACATTGGGCTGGGCCGGACCCTGGCATTTGCCAACCAGGGAGAAACGATTGATGCGGAACAGGCATTGGAGTTGGGTCTGATTTCCGGAATCATTGATGGCGGGCAGGACCTTGCCCAAGTGTGTGTCGAGTACATTCAGACCCTGTCCAGGCATCATCGTGAAGTCTTGCAGTCCAATCGCCAGAGTGTTTTGCCTTCCGCCGAGGATATCAGTACGGCGCTGGACAAGTACTACGACTCGATGGGCAAAGTGATCGCGAGTCGACGCGCCCGGGCGCAATCCTGATTGTGTTTGCAGATGTAACGCTCCAGACCTGGCTGGCCACGGGCATCGTCCTGATGCCGGTACTCTCGGCCGTAGTACTCTTCGCCAGGCGCGAATTTTCTGCGCATGCCGGTCTCATTGCTGCGGCCGCCTCGGGGTTGTCCCTCGCACTTGTCGTCTATTTGCTTTTTGCACAAGTGCAGGGTGTTTACGTTTTGTGGGAGTGGGCGCCGGATCTTGATGTCATCCTGTCGTGGCGCCTGAACCAGGGTACGCTGGCCATCGCGGCGCTCGTCGCCTTCGTTGGTGTCCTTGTCATGCATTTTGCGGGCGCCTACTTCGGCTCGTCGCAGAAGGGCAGGCGCGCCATTGCCACGCTTTCTTTGTTCCAGGCTTCGATGCTGGGCCTGATCCTGGCCGACAATCTGTTCATATTATTCACTTTCTGGGAACTCACCGGCCTGTGTTCTTTCTTCCTGATCATTACCGACGCCGACAAGCGGGATGATACATTCGCCGCCGCTCAGCAGGCTTTGATCGTGACGGTCGGCGGTGCACTGCCAATGCTGCTGGGTTTTATCTACCTGACGTCTGTCGGAAGCGCGAGTCTGACGGAGCTGTATGCGCTCGAACTGCCCGTTGCAGCACAGACGATAGCGTTCCTGTTGATTTTGCCGGCCGTGCTGACCAAGAGTGCACAGGTTCCGTTTCATTTCTGGCTTCCCGGCGCCATGGCGGCGCCGACGCCAATCTCCGCATACCTGCATTCGGCAACCATGGTCAAAGCCGGCCTTATTCTTCTCATCTACCTGTTTCCAGTGCTTGGAGACACTTGGTGGTGGACAGTACTTCTCATTCCCATCGGCGGTGTAACTTGTATCTGGGGCAGTTACCGCGCTCTCGGCCAGGACGACATCAAGCTTCTGATGGCCTGGTCGACCGTTTCTCAACTTGGGTCTGATGACATTGACCATCGGGCTGGGCACCGATCTGGCGATCAGAGCCGGTATTTTGTACCTGTTTGCGCATGCGCTGTTCAAAGCGGGGCTCTTTATTTCGGTCGGGGGAATCGATCACGCTGCCCATACGCGCTTACTGACTGAACTCGGTGGCCTGCGCAAGAAGACCCCCGCGCTGTTTTGGTTCGTGCTGATCCTTAGTGGCTCAATGGCCGGCCTGCCGCCTTTCGCGGGGTTTCTGTCCAAGGAACTGGTGCTCGAAAAGCTAATGATGATGGAGCCGCTGCTTCATGATTTCGCCGTGGCAGCCATCGTCCTGGGTTCGATCGGTACGGTAGCCTACACGTCGCGCTTCTTTTTTGGCACATTCACCGGTTCATCCCCGAAGCGATGGCGCCTCCAAAGCACACTCGCCCGGATTCGGTTTTTTGATAGCGCCCGCTATCCTCGCAGCGCTCAGCCTGGCAGCCGGGATAGGAGCGCACTGGGTGGATCTTTGGTTTCTCGAACCGGTCAGCTGGGCGCTGGTTGGCTGGGCCATCGAGGCGCCAAACCTTGCGCTCTGGCACGGGATCACGACCCCCTTGCTGCTGACCGCTGGTATATTGACGGCGGGATGGTTCCTGTTTCGCCGATTGGCGGGCCGCGGCTTGCCGCCAGGCCCCGAGGCGCTTAGCGGACCGGTCCTGTTCGAGCGATTCCTGGCCTCGTCACAGGCTCTGGGTGGACGGTTGAGCCACGCGTTAGCAGGCGCTTCACCAAGCGTCTATTTTGGATTGCTGCTCGTGTTCGGCCTGGTGTGGTCGCTGCCGCTCTATGGAAGACTCAGCGGCTTTTTTGATCACCCGTGGAGTTTCGGGGGAAGCCTCGTGCTGCTTGTTCAGTTCCTCGCGATCGCCGGGCTCATTTTGCTGCCCGGGCGCCTTGCGAGGGTGTTCCTTCTGTCAGTGGCTGGTTTCACGGTGGCGTTGCTGTACCGGCTCCTCCACGCTCCCGACATCGTACTTACCCAACTGCTGGTGGAAGTACTGACGGCGATATTCTTCGCGCTGGCGATACGGTTCATAGTCACCCAGGAAAGCCCGGCGCCCATAGGCCTCAACTGTGGCAAAATTGGCCATTGCCATACCCATCGGACTGGTCGGGCGCTGCGCTGGTATTTGCCCTCAGCGCTCAGCCGCCGGACCCACGTCTGCCGGATTACTATCTCGAAGCTGCGCCCACGATCGCCAAGGGACTCAATGTTGTCAACGTCATCCTGGGGGATTTCCGCGGCCTGGACACGCTGGTTGAAACCGTTGTGGTGATACTCGCCGCACTCGGCGTTGGTGGATTGTTGCTGGGTGAACAAAGCGAACGCGATAGCGAAGCAAAAGGCAGCTTTATGGTCCAGCAACTCACACGGCTCATTTTGCCACTGGCCTTCTTACTGGCGCTGGCTTTGCTGCTGAAAGGGACATAATGCCCCCGGGTGGTGGATTCGTTAGCGGGCTGTCGTTTGCAGTCGCCGCGATACTTGCATTTGCAGCCTATGGTACGCAAGCGTTTCGGGCGCGGATTCCCGTTGAGCCGGAGCGCCTGGCGGTCTTCGGTGCTGTTGTCCTGATTATCTCCGCTTTGATGCCGATGACCCAGGGGTGAGCCCATGCTGACCCATTGGCACGGGAACTTTTTCGCCTTTGGGAGTCATCTCAATCAAGTGGAGCACGACACTGTTTTTTGAAATTGGCGTGGTCCTGGCGATCGCCGGCGGCTTGACGGCTGCGGCGATGAAGCTCTGGGAAATACCCAACGCTCAACGTAGGGGAGGGGGCTGATTTCATGATTCCGGTAGTGGCAACTTCGGTCTTTTTATTGCTGGCGGCAGGCGTTTACCTGCTGCTGCAGAAAAGCTGGCTGCGAGTGGTCATTGGTCTCGGGCTGATATCGCACGCAGTGCACCTGATCCTGCTGAGCTCCGGGACGCCCGGGTAGTTTGGCGCCGGTACTCCTGGCGGGGGGCGGTATCGAGGGGGTTACCGACCCCTTTGCCCCAGGCATTCGTATTGACCGCTATTGTCATAGCGATGGCGATGACCATCTACCTTTTTGCAGCCATGGCCGCACTGGCCAGGCGGGGCAAACGCATGGATGTGGAGCCCCGTGCCGGGTGGTGATGAGGATCGCGAAGCGGAGACGGTCCAAGCTGATCCGGAAGACAAGGGGCGGGCTGAATCGTGAGCCTGGCCTTGTTTTTCCTGATGCCGTTGGCGACAGCCTGCCTGCTCTTTTTGTGGCGGCCGGCGGCTACACAATCCAGACGCCTTTCATTGGCTGCTTCGGCCGTTATGGTTGTCTGGGCATTTACAATCGTTGCGCGGTGTGGCGATGGCGAGGTTCTTGTCCACACATTTGGCAACTGGGCGCCACCGTTCGGGATCGTTTTTGTTGTCGATCGATTAGGTGCGCTCTTCATCTTGCTGCAAACACTGTTGCTGTTCGTGACACTCATCGCTCTGCGTCCTGAAGCACATGGCGAAAATACGGTAAAGCGCGCCCATCCGGTACTGATGGTTGCCACCTTCGGACTATTCGGCGCTTTTATGACGGGTGATCTGTTCAACCTGTTCGTCATGGTCGAACTGGTCCTGGTCAGTTCCTACATGCTGATTCAGATGCCCGGCACCAGGCGTTCCCTGGTCGCCGCCGTGCCGATGATTGTCATCAACACGGTAGCCTCCGCGCTCTTCATCGCCGGGCTGGGCCTGCTCTACGGCATTGGCGGTTCCCTCAACATAGTCGATCTGATCGGGCGCATCGGCGAAGCGCCTCACGGGTTGAGACTGGCCGCACTTGGCATGCTGGTGGCGGCTTTTGCCACCAAGGCGGCGCTGGTGCCCCTGTGCTTCTGGATGCCCGCCACCTATCCCACGCTGAGCGCACCCGTAGCTGCCCTGTTCGCGGGCATCATGACCAAACTGGGTGTCTATGCCTTACTGCGGATTTCGCCGATGCTCGCACATGAGCCGGTTCTGTTCACCACCCTGATGTGGCTTGGAGGGATTTCAGCGCTACTCGGCGTCCTGGCCGCCTTGTCGCAATACGAACTGCGCCGTCTCCTCAGCTTTCACAGCGTGTCACAGGTTGGCTACATAGTCCTGGCGCTCGGATTGCAAACTGTTTTTGGAATAGCCGCAGCCATCTTTTTCGCCCTTCATCATTCGCTGGTCAAATTCACTCTCTACCTGGTGGCAGATGAACTCGAGCGCTCAAACAACAGCCAGGATCTTCGCCAAATGGATTTTCGCCGGCCGGGAAAGGTGGTTCTGGCGACCGCCTTCGGTATCGCTGCATTTGCCCTGGCCGGAATTCCGCCATTATCCGGTTTTTTTGGCAAGCTTGCGGTCTTCTGGGCGACTTTCGAGAGTGGGGAGTGGGTCGGTCTCGCCTTGCTGGTCATGGCGTCGGTTTTTACGCTTGCGAGCATGTTGAAAATCTGGCGGTTCGCGTTTCAACGAACGCCTGTTGAGGGGGAATCAGCTTCCCCGTCTGCTTCGACCTTCTATCCCACGGCAGTAATAATGATGTCGGTGGTGATCGTCCTGTTCAGCTTGTCAGCCGGCCCGGTTTTTAACTATGCCTTAGCGGCGGCTGAACAGCTTTACGTTGTCAGCGGCTTGCCGGGAGGGGGTGGTTGATGTCAGCTTTCTTCTTTATCATTTTTTCAGCAGTGGTCTGGATGGGACTGAGTGGGGATATAAGTGTCTTCACTTTCTTAGTCGGGATACTCCTGGGGTTCGGCATGTGGCGACTTTTTGGTTTTAGATCCAGACGTCAGTTCTCCATCGGTCGGCTGATCCGGCTCACTTTCCTGGGTGTGTCTGTTTTCTTTGTTTTCCTTAAAGAGCTGGTGCTGGCGAATCTGCAACAGTTGCGCATTGTTTTGGCACCCCGCATCCGGGTAAGTCCTCATTGGCTCCAGTATCGCACTGAGCTGGAAACGCCCGCCATGCGTGCAGTTCTGGGCTCAATGATTGTCATGACGCCCGGAACCGTGGCTTACAAAGAAACTGAAGCTGAAGAGGGTGTATGGACCATAGCTGTGCATGCACTCCATGCCAAAGACGAGGAAGAAGCACAAAAAACCCTCGATCGCATCCACGATCGGTTCGAATCACGACTTAGACAGATGGAGACTCTGTGATGGAAGCTGCAATTACCATCCTGTATCAGGCCAGCCAACTCATGCTCATCGCTGCAGTTGTGCTGATCCTCTATCGATTCAGCCTCGGGCCTTCGGTCTTTGACCGTGTGGTTGCCTTCGAAACGATCGGGCTGGCCGTGGTGGGCTACCTGTTGCTTGAATCCAATGCCACAACAGCCCGCCTTTACACCGATGCGGCACTCGGACTGGCCCTGTTCTCGGTTGTGGGGACCATATTCCTCGCTTATTTTCTCGGTCGCGGGGAGTTTCCCGATGAGTGAACTGGCGACTCCCCTGGAACTGGTTGCTGCGGTGTTGGCGTTCACTGGAGCCTTCCTCTTTCTGGCTGGCGCCGTCGGCTTCCTGAGGCTGCCGGATTTCTACACACGCATACACGCACCGACTAAAGCGGCGAGCCTGGGAATTCCCCTGATGGCCTTCGCTTCCATGCTCCTGCACCTGGGTGCGGGCTTCGATTTGTGGATAGAAGACGCACTCATTATGCTCTTCGTTTTTCTGGCCAATCCGGTCAGCACCCAGATGCTTGTCTGGGCGGCCGTAGCAAGAAATATTCGCCCATCTGTTGAGACCCAGGGACAGCCGGCCTCCGAGATGGGAGCCGTCTCCGTGAAAACGAGGAAGCAGGCTCTGGATGCAGCAATCGATTTAGATGCTGCAAATTCCGATAGCCTGTAAACGCGGCGGGATTTATCTGGCCAATTTCAATCCGTCAAAAGGTACCGAGCTCGAAAAAATCGACGCGACCGTAAAGGGGTGATTTCCTACAGACAATCCTGGTAGGATCAGGCAAGGTAATTCATCGACTGCACGCTCCTACGAAACCCTCAGCCAATACCGTCCAGCCAGCCTTTTGTGATATCACTCACTTTACTTCTCTCCCTTGGAATAACAATAATAATATTTTTTATAAACCTTTATATATCCGTTTCTTAACACTTCTAAATCATACATAAATGTGCGATAGTAGAACATGAAAGGTAAAGAATTCATCAAAGGAGCAAAGAAGTACGCTAAGGCCAACGGACTGGATTCCCACTTTGACCCCGGTCACGGCAAAGGCAGCCACGGTATGCTCTACATCGGCGGCCGCAGGGCATCAGTCAAACGCAGTGAGATCGGCCGCGGCCTGTTGAATGCCATGCTTAAGCAGTAGAACATCAAAAAGGAGGATTTTTGATTGAGATACGTTTACCCATATGAATCCGAGCGAGATGGTGGTGCCACTATTGTTCGATTCCCGGATGTTCCGGAGGCTATCACCCAGGTCGATCCAGGCGAGGATTTTTACAACATCGCGCACGATTGTCTTGTGGTAACACTTCGTTCCTATGTCTTGAGCCGTGAGGCGTTGCCCCGTCCATCGTCGGTTGGCCAACGCGATACCATTGCGCTTGACGCACTCGAGTCGGCCAAATTAGCGCTGTACTCGGCTATGCGGGAAGGACGTGTGAGTAATGTGGGCCTGGCTGAACGCCTTGGAGTCACCGAGACTGTGATCCGGCGCCTGGTAGATCTGCACCACCGCAGCCATATTGGTCAGGTAGAAAAGGCCCTGAAAGTCCTGGGTAGACGACTCGAGGTAAGGGTCAAGGCGGCCTGACGGCGAAAACGAAAGACATAAAAGCACGGTGCATCCATCACTTATGAACTTTGGATTTTGTTCAGTTTAAACAGAAGTTGTGCCGCATGGAAAAAGGGGCTATGTTGCCCCATCTGAACTGACGTTATACACCTGAGGAGAAACCAATGCCCTTGCTTGATATTTTCTGGTCAATATTCGTATTTTTTCTTATGGTCGCCTGGATATGGGCGGTCATCGGAGTGATCAGCGACATTTTCCGCAGCCATGATTTAGGCGGCGTATCCAAGGGAATATGGGTGTTGTTCATCATCGTCATCCCATGGCTGGGTGTGTTGAGCTATCTGATCATTCGCGGCAAGTCGATGCAAGAGCGCAACATGCAGGCTGTGGCAGATGCTGGTGAGAGGCAACGCGCATATATCCAGAGCGTTGCAGGTACATCAACCGCAGATGAGCTGTCCAAGCTGGCCGGGCTGAGGGAAAAGGGCGTTATCACTGACGCTGAGTTCGAGGCCCAGAAAATCAGGCTGCTCAGCTAAATAGCAGAGATTAAGGCGGCACCTCAACGAGCTGGAAGTCGCCAGCCGCTGTAATTCAACCCGGGTCAGCTCACGCTGACCCCAAACATTGCCCAAACCGATACTTATGGGAATCTGTTAAAAATAAAAGACTCTGGTGGTACCTTAGCCAAGATGACCATCTTGAGAAAAAAGAGAATGCTGGCAGCCGTTTTCATCCTGTTTCAAATACTGGGCCTGTTCAGCTCGGTTCACGCCATATTGCAGACCCGCACACCTCAAGGCGCCATCGCCTGGGCAGTCAGCCTGAACGCTTTGCCGATCATCGCCGTGCCAGCCTACTGGGTGTTCGGCCGCAGTAAATTCAACGGCTATGTGAATGCCTGGCGGGATGCCTCGCTGCCGATTAAAGATGATCTGGAGGAAATACGCCGGCGGTTCCAGCCTTACTTCGTTGAGAGGTCTTCGGTTCAACCGGAATATGAAGCCATCAAAAAACTGTCCGACGCTCCATTTATTAACGGCAATTCCGTGAAACTGCTGGTCGATGGCGAAGCGACTTATGCAAGCCTGCATGCAGGTATTGAGGAAGCGGAATCCTACATTCTTTTCCAGTTCTATATCATCCGCGCGGACGAGTCGGGAAATCGATTCAAGCAACAATTGATCCGTAAAGCGGAACAGGGTCTGGATGTCTACGTGTTGTATGACGAACTCGGAAGCAGCGACCTGCCTGACCCCTGGATAGCGGGCTTCAGAAACGCAGGGATCCGCATGATCCCGTTCAATACGCGGCAAGGCCCGCAGAATCAATTTCAACTCAATTTCCGCAATCACCGCAAGATTGTCGTCGTGGACGGTAAATCCACCTGGATCGGCGGCCTTAACATTGGAGACGACTATCTCGGCAAAGACAAAAAGCTCTCACCCTGGAGGGATACCCACCTGCGTGTCGACGGGCCGGCCGCGCTGGTTGCACAAGCCATATTCATTTCGGACTGGCACTGGGCCAGCAAGGAATTAATAGAGGGGTTGTCCTGGGAACCGACACCAGCCAGCGGAATCGATGGCACGGGATCGGATGTACTGGTTTTGCAATCCGGCCCGGCGGATGAAATTGAAACCGCCAGTCTTTTTTTCACCAATGCACTAAACCTGGCCCGTGAGCGCATCTGGATCGCCACGCCCTATTTCATTCCCGACGAAGCCACGATGGTTGCACTGCGTCTGGCGCTGCTCAAAGGCATTGATGTGCGGATCATCACGCCGGAACTGAACGACAACTGGTTCATCCGCCACGCATCAAATGTTTACCTGAACGACCTGGCAAAGATGGGCGCCAGGATCTTTTTCTTCCAGGATGGCTTCATGCACCAGAAAGTAATGTTGATCGATAACAGCTATTCCCTTGTCGGCACGGTGAATTTCGATAACCGGTCATTCCGGCTTAATTTTGAAATCACCGCCGCCGTGTCCAATCGCGAATTTGCCGGTGAAATAGAGGCCATGCTGTTGGGTGACCTTTCCGCTTCTACCGAAGCAAAACCTCACTACCTGGAAAATCTCTCCCTTTGGGAACGCCTGAAGGCCAGGGGATCAGCCCTCCTGGCGCCTGTGCTTTGATCGCAAGGCTATTTACCGGTTTCTTCAAGGTCTCGGATGGACGTTCTCCCCCCGTACACCCCCCTTGCTCCTCATGCGGCTTTTTGTCTTGCCTTCCACAGGTCGTAAGCAAGTTGCTGGGTGAGCCAGGTTTCAGCGCGACCACCATTTTCAACACCCAACCACGCTTCCAGGCGCAAGGCCATGTCAGGTGAGATTGCTGCATGTCCATTAAGTACCCTGGATAAAGTCACACGGCTAACGCCTATTTGGCTGGCAGCTTCTGTAACGGTTAGCCCCATTTCAGGAAGCACATCTTCGCGCAGTATCTCACCGGGGTGAGGTGGGTTGAACATACTATTTGGTTGGGAACTTTCAGTGGTAGTCGTCATAATCAATACCAAATGCATCGCCATTTTCGAATTTGAAGATCAGTCGCCAGTTTCCATTGACATTTACTGCCCATTTCTCCGCGAGGTCACCTTTAAGTGGGTGCAGGTTCCATCCGGGAAGGTTCATGTCCATTGGTGACGCTGCAGAGTTTAGTCTTGCAAGCTGCCTGGCAAGCCGGGGTGCGTGTGATGGTTGTATTCCAGCACGGGTTCCCGTTAGATAAAACTTCTTCAACCCTTTGTGGCGGAAGTCTTTTATCACCAGCCTGGAG
>PVMK01119318.1_pt1 | contig 26327 bp, 28 predicted proteins | sample 1853481 | NCBI WGS metagenome assembly PVMK01 (sample SAMN08533507, study PRJNA380276) | Marine sediment metagenome, whole genome shotgun sequencing project.
AATCATGACACGCTTTACCAAGCCAACCCTGATAATGCACACTCGTCATGATGGTCTGGTTGATGTCAGCCATGCAGAACAGCTCGCCAAATGGTGTGGTGGCCCGGTTCAAATTGAGATTTTCCCGCAGGGTAACCACAATGACATTATGTTTGTAAATGGGTCGCAATACTTTTCGTTAATCAACGAGTTTCTTGATTCACTCCGGGATTAGTCTATGGGATACCGGCTAGCAGCTGATCTGACCCTGGTTTTACATCTATCGTTCATCGTCTTTGTCCTTTTTGGCGGGCTGCTTTGTCGTCATCATATCCGCTGGGTCTGGTTGCACTTGCCATCAATGATCTGGGGTGTTTGGGTAGAATGGGCAGGTTGGATCTGTCCGTTGACGCCACTGGAGAATCATTTCAGGCAACGGGCATCTGCCCAAGGATACCAGGGTGGTTTCGTCGATCATTATCTTGTGCCACTTATTTATCCAGAAGGACTAACTGTATCATTGCAGTGGTTTTTGGGCAGTCTGGTGCTGATTGTCAATGTTTTTATCTATCTTTATCTGTTGCAGAATTGGAGAAAACATCAGAGAGAGGTTGACGAATGAGATCCTTGCGTTAACTTTTTAAAAAAGCCAAGGAGGATACACCATGTCTGAAAACGATTGCTCCAATCCTGAGGAACACTGTGAACTACATATGTGTCAGTTAAAGGCAACTACGCTCAATGAAGAGATCAACAAGTTGTATGAAAATCCGAAATTTGTTTGTGGAAACTGTGGAGTCAAGGTCAACAGGGGAGAGAACCTCTGCAACCCCAAGCCAATCTGAATGGCTCTACAGAGAAGTATGAAGACAGCGCGCTCACTAAGATATGAGCGCGCTGTCCTTTTAAAGAGTCAGGGATGTTCAACTTGAGGCAGAAACTTCCCCTGTTGACTATCCCAAGTATAACTTCCAGCGTCCCAGAGTTCTTCCAGATCTTGCCAGTCAATATGCACACCGGCCATATCTTCAATAGTGAAAGAACCCTCAAGCATTTCACCATCATCAATTCTTCCATTACCATCCGCATCGACCCAGTGAACGGGAGCAACGGCAATTTCACTTTCGCCCTGGATGGTCACGGCAGACGGATTTCCTTTCCTGCTCGCGACAATTTCCCCCTGGAAGCGTCCAACTGAATTCACTCTGGCTGCAGGATCGACCTGAACCAGGTACACAATCCGGTCTCTGTCATCACCGGCTTTGATAATCCAACGTGCAACCCCATTTACATTATCAAGGCTTGACGCTGGCGGATTTGCCTGAACGATTTTCCACCCTTTGGGAAAATATTCGCGCAGGATAACCCCACCATTCCGGGCACGGTGTGTCATACGAACCTGCACGGGAATGATACTGCCTGGACCAGCAAAATTCGGCAGAAGCCTTTCTGCTGTCATCAACACAGGCAAAGAAGGAGACTTGTTAAGAGAGGAAAAGAGCACAAACATAACCACTACAACCAATGACACAAACATGAACCACAAGAGTGGCGATTTTTTTTGTACAGGGATTACTTCTTCTACTGAATCCTCTGCAGATTTAAGCAAGAGGTCAACGAGTGGTACTTCCAGTGCCTCTGCCAGTTTTAATGCATTTTCACGCCGGATAGTCGGATAACGCTTGTTTTCCCATCGGGAAATTGTGTCGGTAGTAACTCCGACCATCTTGCTGACATAAAGCTGAGTCAACTGTTGTCCTTCACGGATACGTTTGACCGCTGTGCCATCAAGACAGACTGTGGATGATTTATCGTCGTAATGGTTCTGATTCATGAGGGGGAGTCTATCAAGCGAATGTCTACCAAGTAAACATTAAAATAGACAATGTCGATAAGCCCGATTTTTCAATGTGTAAGTACTTGTAATTACAATAATTGAACCAGACATCTAACGACATTCACCTCGATGTCTAATGATTTCAGAACAGGGTTAGAATATAAACAGTACAAATGAATTGAGGCAATTTCGCCTAGGTAAAAACTTTCAAACAGGAGAATGAAAATGAAGAAACTGGTAATCATTATGATGTTGCTGGCCTTCGTCGGTGCCAACGTTGCTATCGCAGCTGACAGCTACACCTATGACAACAAGAAGGGCACCGTAACTTTCGACCACAAAGCTCATCAGGCAAAATTAGCTGACGACTGTGCTAAGTGCCACGAAGGCGAGCCCGCAAAAATCGAAGTCGACAAGGACTTCGGCCACAAAACCTGTAAAGCATGCCACAAGAAAATGGAAGGCCCAACCAAGTGTAACGATTGCCACAAGAAGTAATTTCCAAGTTTAAACAATGTTTCAACTAAGGGCGCTGGGAATCCAGCGCCCTTGTTTATTCAACTGCACTTATTTCTGCTACACGCCAAGCACTTCTCATCACACCCTACCCTAGCTATTGGATTGATTATCTTGCAACCCGTGTTAATATCGGACAGTTATCAATCAGTTGCCGGGAGGAACAGCGAATGAGCAAAAAAGATAAGGACTGCTGGAAACCTGAAAAACATCCATCTCACATGTGTAAACTTTTCAAAAAAGGTATGATGATGGAAATCGATCAACGTTCTGCAAATCCAACTGTAACCTGCGCCAAATGTGGTGCCAAGGCTGACAACCCAGAAAACGTTTGTCAGCCGAAGCCATTATAGTCATGACTGATTCCCCAAAAAAAGAACTGGTCAGGAACACCCTGATCATCGTCCTCATCGGTGCCCTGCTGGTCGCCTGCTTCTGGATTACAAGTCCGTTTCTGCCTGCATTGATCTGGGCCAGTATGATCGTTATTGCCACCTGGCCTTTGCTGGTTATCGTGCAGGAGAAAGTCAGAGGCCGTCGTCCTGCCGTTATGGTAATGATGGGACTCCTGATCTTGATCTTCGTTATTCCTTTCACCCTTGCCGTGGGAACCATCGTCGAAAATGCACCTCAACTTACGGCGATAGGGAAACAGCTGGCTACTCTTGAGATTCCAGCGCCTCCCGACTGGGTTGAACGGGTACCACTGGTCGGGAACTCGGCATCCGAACTCTGGCAAAAAGCGGCGGCAACCGAACAGGGAGAATTCGCCAAGCGACTCACTCCGTATATCAGCGAGGTAGCGGGATGGTTGGTGGCGCAGGCTGGTGGTTTCGGACTAATATTGATCCATTTTATTCTGACCCTGGTTTTTACGACCCTGCTCTACATGAACGGTGAAGCCGCTGCGAAAATGGTGCGGAGCCTAGCTTACAGAATAGCAGATGAACGTGGTGAGAATGCTGCCATTCTCGCGGCCAATGCAATCAGAGCCGTGGCACAGGGCGTTGTAATCACGGCCCTGGTTCAGTCGCTCCTGGCAGGGATCGGACTGGCTGTCATCGGAGTCCCTTACTCACCCTTACTGACTGCTCTCATCTTCATGTTGACTATCGCCCAGATAGGCGCTGGCCCGGTTTTGATCCCAGCAGTTATCTGGCTCTTCTGGAAAGGCAGCACTGGATGGGGGGTTGCCATGTTGGTCTGGTCGATCTTCGTCATGAGTCTGGATGGTTTCATGCGTCCAATGCTGATCCGCAGAAATGCAAATTTGCCCCTGCTCCTGATCTTTGCTGGTGTCATCGGCGGATTGATTGCCTTCGGTGTCATCGGCCTTTTCATCGGCCCGGTCTTGCTGGCAGTCGGCTACACCTTGATGATTGCCTGGATCGATGATGGCAACCCTCAGGAAGATTCAACATCAACTGTGAGTACACCCACAGCAACTGAGGAATGAGAGTTTGGTAAATTCTTAATTGGGCTCTAAATCCCAATCTTGCCCTCGTACACTTCCCGTGTTATACCTTCGCCAAATCTGACCTCAACTAAACTTTAAGGAGATTAAACATGTCCGAAAGCACCAACCCGACAGTCCGCATAGAGACCAGCATGGGCGAAGTTGTCCTCGAGCTTGATGCTGTCAACGCTCCAATTACCGTAGCCAACTTCCTTGAATATGCAAACGACGGTTTTTACGAAGGCACCATCTTTCACCGTGTGATTGATGGATTCATGGTTCAAGGAGGCGGCCTTACCGCAGATATGCGTGACAAGGACAACAAAAAAGCCCCTATCAAAAATGAAGCTGATAATGGGTTAAAAAACAATCTCGGCACTGTGGCTATGGCCCGCACCGGAGTTGTCGACAGTGCAACCAACCAGTTTTTCATCAATGTTGGCGACAACACTTCCCTCAACCACACCGCGCCGACATCGCAAGGCTTCGGTTACGCTGTGTTTGGCAAAGTGACCGACGGTATGGATACAATTAACGCAATTCGCCAGGTCAAAACGGGCAACAGCGGCATGCATCAGGATGTCCCCGCAGAGACAATTACGATCCTGAAGGTCACCGTAGAAAGTTAACAATTTCTCAGTACGCGGGGTGTCTGCTATAATGCGGGCCATGACACCCCGCACGCTGACCAGATGGCTATCCAGTTGCTATTACGGCATCAAGCTATTCCCCTTCCGCAAGGAACGCAGGGAACGTTTGATTGATGGCCGGCAGAAAGGGTTCGTCGGCATCCAGATCGACGGCCTGGCCTTCCCTTATCTTCAGCAAGCCCTTGATCGAGGCTACCTCCCCCATTTGGAACGCTACCTGCGAAGTGGACACAAACTGGTCGAGTACCGTGCCGGCCTGCCGAGCACCACGCCTGCGGCTCAATCAACCTTTTTTTATGGCAGTGACCACGACATCCCGGCCTTTCGTTGGTTCGAGAGGGAAACCGGGCAAGTTATATCCTGTAATGACCCAGACCATGTACAAAGCTTTCGGGAAAAGTTCTTCGCAGGCGAAAAAGGTGTATTGAAAGGTGGCGCCTCTTATTCGAACATTCTGGACGGCGATGCTGAACGTAGTATTTTCACGATCTCTTCGCCCCATCCGGAGACACTATTCGGTCGTATCGGCGGTTATCGTATTTTCCTGTTGCTCTTGGTCAATCCTTTACGAACCTGCCGCATGTTCTTCGCGACTTTTGTTGAGTTCTGGACTAACCGTAAAGACGAATGGCATCATAGGCGTAAGAAGAGTTGGCAGACCCAGGAGGGACTCTTTCCACTTATTCGTATCTTCTGTAACGTGATTCTGCGTGAGATGCAGACCTTTGGTGTGATTGCTGAAATCTATGCTGGCACACCACGTATCTACACGACCTATAGTGGCTACGATGAAATCGCCCACCACTTCGGCCCGGCTTCCTGGCCAGCGCTGAAAAATCTTCAGTACATCGATCGACGCATCGGCGAGATTATTCGCGCGATGGATCATGTGCCTGGTGCTGATTACCTGTTGGTCATCCTCTCCGACCACGGACAGACTCCTGGCTACCCGTTCCAGAACCGTTTTGGCGCCACCCTCGGTGAAGCCATAAGCGCTTTTCTACGTGAAAACCAGACGGCCTCGGTTTCATCCGGATTCTTAGAATTTACCAGGGCGCAGATCGGTTATCTGCACGAGGAACTGGAAGCCCGACAAAAGAGTTGGCGGCAACGACTCTACCAATACACCAAGAACCATCTACAGAAGAAAATTAATGCTCTGGTGCCAGAAACACTTAAGATTGACCAAGAGGGGGGTGTAGTCGTCACCTATTCAAGCAGCCTCGCGCACCTCTACATCACCGGCTCAACAACACCCCTCAACTGGCACGAAGTCGAACAAGCACAACCTATGCTGTTACGTTTTTTACAGAAGCACAAAGGCATTGGTTTTGTTCTGGCGCGGGGAGAGAAGAGCGGAGAATTGATGATTTTCCATCAGAATGGAAAAATTTGCGTCACTGACAATCCACGCTTTCGCCAGCATGAATTGACATTTCTCAGACCGTATGGCGCCCCCTATGAGCTACTCGAAGAATTACACCGTTTCGGTCTTGGTGCACGTTGTGGTGACCTCATCATCTTTGGGGCCCTTGATGAAGAGGGCATTGCATGCTTTGATGATCAGGTTGGTGGTCATGGTTCAGTGGGAGGCGAACAATCCCGCCCGTTTGTCATTCTTCCCCTTGGCCACCCGGTTCTGGAAAAAGAGCGACTCAACGGTTACGAATTCCTCTACCACGACATCTTTCGTGCCCAGGTTGGCGAAGATCCCTCCCGGGAAAAAGAAGGCCCTCCGGAGAATGAAGCCTCGCCCACAACCTAAATGAGAAGTGACTCGATTCAGATCTTATCTTGCACGACTGAAACCACGTATTTGAGATAATTTCCCTTCAGGAAAACTGGCTGTGAAAGGGAAATCATCCGCCTGGCCAGAGACGCTGATAACTTGCAGATGTCGGCCTGTCACCAGGCTACCCTTCCGCGTAACTCCTTCAGGTAACTTTCTAGCGACATCTTTTGCAGATTGGATGAGGTCACCAGAAGTCCCACCCCGGGTTGAGTAAACGGAGGGTTTTCTGAACCAGATCTGCAGTACCCGCCACTGGTTGAGAAGCGACTCTTGCGAGTCGTTGAGAAACTGGGTGGATCCATAAGGATGACATCAAAGAAACGTCCCTGCTTTGGCCATCCGGTCAAGTTCAACAAAGCAGTCGCCAGTGATGAATTCATGCCCTTCAGGGTTTGATTTCATTGAGTCGAAAGTTTTCACATGCCCAGTCCAGATAACGTCCAGCGACATCAACGCTGGTCACTTGCACGGCACCACCGGCAGCAGCAGCGACCGAGAAGGCTCCGGTGTAAGCAAACAAGTTGAGAACACTGCACCCCGCTGCTAAACGACGGAACTCCAACCGGTTTTTGCGCTGATCGTGAAAAAGACCCGTGTGCAGATCTTTGATCAGATCAACGCGATAGAGCAAACCATTTTCACGAACAGTCAGGTCAGTCGATGCCTTCTGCCCGGCTAACAGACGGCTCTGAGGAGGACGCCCCTTTTTCCCCGCAGAAAGTTTGCGAGTCTCCTGCGGACGGTACTTGCCATAAATTCCCCGAGGAGCATAGACTTCCTGCAAAGCTGTCACGATCAATGGTAAATGACTTTCCCAAGCCAAAGTGTAGTACTGCACCATCAAAAAATCGCCGTAACGATCAACTGTCAGGCCAGGCAGTCCATCACCTTCCGCGTTCACCAGCCGAGCAACGGTCGTATCACCAAAATCGAGCCAATTGCGGCTCTTTCGAGCTTGCTCAAGGCGGTGCACCAACCAGTTGCGATCTAAATCGATACTCCTTGCAGACAAACGCCGGGCGATAATCCGAGAGGTTGGATCGTAGAGAGCGGTTCCCATCGATTCGCCACTCTCTGATCTCAGTTCGATCAGATTACCGCATGCCGCTTGTGGCCAGCGCGAGGTGTAACGGTCAGAGATTACCCAGGGGTGGCCGAGATTGAGCATACGAACAGTTTCAGAACCAATGACGCAACGGTTACGTTTTTTACCAGACATTTACAGAGCCTTTCAAACCACTTAACGCAAAGACGCCAAGAGACAAAGAGTCATGATTTAAGTACTGAACATGCTTTTGACTTATTGCCAACTAACTATCACGATAACGTACAAGCAACCAACCGTTAATAATGATTTTGACTGAACTGTTTTTCTATTATGCTATCATTTCGCACCCACTTCAGGAGGTCAGCATGGAAGCAGAACAAAAAACCAAAGCTTCACAACATATTGAACAACTCATGCAGCAACTGCCGCCTGAGTCGGAACGCTACCAGGTGCTTGCCACGGCAAAACAGTTCAAATCGTCCTGGATTGAACTCGGCGAGTGGTTGACCAAGGTCAGTAACAGCAAAAGGTTTTCTGAGTGGGGTTTTACATCGTTCGAGGACTATTGCACCAAAGAGGTCCGCATTCGTCGGCAGACAGCAGAGAAGCTGCTATTAGCCTTCCGCTTTCTCGAACGCAAGGAGCCAGGGCTTTTGCAGCGTAAAGAGGGTCGTCCTCTTCCAGACTATCGTTCAGTTGACCTGCTTCGTCAAGCGGATGAGGAGCAGCAATTCAGCATGGAAGAATACAGCGAACTGCGCCAAGCCGTCATTGAAGAAGAACGTAACCATCCATTAATCGCCAAAAGGTTCCGTGACATGGCACACAGCCACCAACCGGAGCAAAAGACACTCCATCAACATCGCAACGCGTTGATGGCAGCCAAGCGATTGTCGACCAGTCTACAGGACATACCTGATGTTCCCGAGGAGTTGACACAGGCAGTCGGCCATTTAATCGGTTTTCTTGAGGCAAAACAGGAGGGAAAATAGATCGCACGTTAAGGGACTGTCCCCGCATGGGGACTGTCCCTGAGATATTATTTAACAATCTGCGAACCAAAAGGACAGTCCCGGTAACAGGTTCAGAGAACTTCGACCAATTCCACTTCAAAGGTTAAGTCTTCACCTGCTAGTGGATGATTGGCATCAAGTGTGACCTCAACATCATCCAGTTCAATAACCGTGACAATCATACTTTCATCATCGTCGTTGACCAACTCGAGATCATCACCGATCATTGGGGTGATGCCAGCAGGAAACTGGCTGCGTGGCACAGTAGAGATCATTTCCACATCGTATGCGCCAAAAGCGTCTGCGGCCAAGATGGTGAGGGTCTTCTTGTCGCCTGGCGACATGCCTACCAGCGCCTCTTCAATCTGAGGAAAGAACTCTTCAGCACCGACCTCCAGTTCCATCGGACCACCCTCGCTACCACAACCGCAGTCGTCACCATCGCAACCTTCGTCATCACAACCGCAGTCATCGTCCACACACTCATCTTTTTCGTAAGTCGTGTCGAAGAGAGTGCCATCTCCCAGCATCCCGTTAAAATTGATTTTGACCCGGTCGCCCGGTTTCACCTGTTTAATTGCTTGTGCCATGATGAGTCCTTTTCATGATCGGATATGTTGATAAAATTCCGCTGTCGTTAATTTAGTGCCCATCCAGAAAATCTGTATGGGTGCAGTGTCCGTTTCTGATTTGGAAAACAGAAATTTTTCGCATGGTCAAGGAAATCAAGCATTTGAGCGGAGGCGTAGTACTTTACGCCGCACAATCAAATGTGCAGATTGACGCCGAGATTGCGGAAAAGGGCGGTTTCCGGACAGAAACTAAATCGTTATCGGCAAAGCCCTGAAGATCAATGCCAGCACAATTGTGCCACCGACACAAAGAGAGATGTAAAGGAACAGCACACGCGGCTTGAACATGGAGATAAAAACCGCCATGACCGGCAAGGCTGTAACCGGCCCACCTACCAGCATGGCGACGCCAGCACCTTTGGCCAAAGGAATCACCTGACCAGGATCGGGGAGGTAAAAACCGAAGAGCATTGAAGCAGCCGTCACTTGGGGGAGGTGCAGTGGGATAGCCGCCAGGGTCAGAGTGAAGATCGGCAAGATACCCTGCCCTTCAAGCAGACCGGTGATCCAACCGTTTGGGATAAAAGTTAAAGCTACGATTTCGATCACCAAGCCGATCAAAACAAACTTGCTGATTTTCAGGCTGCCTTCCCAAAAGCGCGCTAAAAACACTAAAAACTTATTGTGGGTACAGCGGTTAACCCGATGCGAAAGTTGCTGACCACACTCACAGCGCAGCTCTTCGATAGGATAATCCGGATCGTGAAAATCACCCTGCGGCAACGCCTTGCGGAAAATTTCTTCTTCTGCAAAACCTTTTTTCCGTAAAAAGTGAGTTACGTAACCGGCGAACAGACCAAGTAGTACGGCACAGACCAGCACGGTCAATGCCCAACTGGTGCCCAACATTCCGGAAATCATGGTAAAAGAAGCGGGACTCATCAAAGGTGATGTCACCAGCAGGGCCATGGCCGGGGCCAGAGGCAGACCGGCAACCAGCAGGGAGATCACCAGTGGCAGGGTTGCACAGGCACAAAGAGGGCTGGCCACGCCAAGCAAAGTCGCCATCGGGATAGCCAGAATCCCGTAATGTGTCAAAGCCTTGCGAATTTTGACATGCCATTTGAGCGTGCGGATGACAGCTTCGAAGAAGACTCCAAGCGCCAGATACGGAAGGATATAGAGAAATTCCTCACCAAGCCCTTTGATGAGTTCGAGCAGAGTATTTAGAAAATCATTCATTGAGCAATTCCAGGAAAGGTCAGGTTTCTGTCTGACAGATATATACAGGACAGCTTTCTGACCGAGAGAAGCCTACGTTTAAACTCTGTTCTCAGCCAGTTTACTGACTGCCCATCAGGCTGCCAGGTGAAATAAAAAACAACTCCTGCTTACTTAGCAAGAGCCGTTCCCAATTCCTGAGACACTGTAGTTAAACTGCTTGAACAGTAAAATCCGAGCGAGCTAGCAGCCAGCTCATTGATAATCCGAAAAGCTGCTAGCATATAAAAATAGAGGACGAATTTTCAGATTCATCTTGCCAAGATCGTTTCTATGCATTAAAAACTTCCCAAGTAATCGAGTTTTATTACCAGAGGATGCATTTCCTGACAAGCTTTTTCCCGAACTGGTGTTATAATCGGTTGTCAATTGAGTAAGGAGTGTGTAATGACACGTGAATTTAAGAACAAAGTCAGAGAACAGTTTGGCAAAGCAGCAGATGGCTACATCCACGACAAGGGTTTCTCCACAGGAGACGATCTGGATGCTATGGTGCGTCTGCTACAACCTAAGCCTGATGACAACATGCTCGATGTTGCCTGCGGCGGTGGACATACAGCGCTGCGCTTCTCGCCTCTGGTCCGCAGTGTCGTTGCCTCTGACCTGACCATGGTCATGCTGAAAAAAGCCCAGGAACATATCAGTGAAGAAGGCGGCGTGGACAATATCACCTTTCGTGAAGCAGACGCCGAAGACCTGCCTTTTCCGGCTGGCGCCTTCACCCTGCTGACCTGTCGCGTTGCTCCCCACCATTTCCCTGATATTGCACGAGCCTTGAGCGAATTTCATCGCGTGCTACGCCGTGGCGGACGGATAGCCATCGTCGATACAGTTTTGCACGACGATCCGGAAATTGCCGAATGGTATCAGACCATGGAAAAGATGCGGGATCCAACTCATATCCAGGCCTTCACCGAAGAAGTCTGGCGCGAGATGATACAGGAAGCTGGATTCATTCTGCATGAAACAGCAATCATCCCGAAGACGCATGATTTCCCGACATGGGCGAAACGCGCCGGCATGAAACGTGATGCGATTGCCGAACTCAATAAGTTTTTCGTGGAAGCTCCGGAAAAAGTTCAGGATTACTTTCAGATCGAAACCTTTGCCGGAGAAGTTGAGGCCTATACAGACCGCAAGGTTCTGGTTTATGCCAGTCGGCCTCCGAAGAAGTAATTCAATGACAAAAAGCTGTAAGATTGATCATGCTGCTAACCCTGGCCTTTCGCAATCTCTGGCGTAACCGGCGACGCACCCTGCTGACTCTTTCAGCAATGGTAGTTTCAGCTGCGTTGCTGATTCTTGCGCTCGGCGTCTTTTCTGGCATGTTTAAGGATATGCTGGCTTCGGCGACCGAGCAATACTATGGCCACTTGGTCATTGCTCATCCCGAATACCACCTGCGTCGCGACCTTTACGCTCACCTCCCTATCGACATTGTTGACCTACCAGCCATAAATAGAGAGCTTGCAATAACCGGGAAGTCGCCGCGTTTGCGTAGCTTCGGCCTGCTCTCCCGCCCTGAGACCAGTCAACCAGTCGAGCTGCTCGGCATCATCCCTGAACTGGAGCAACAGGTCACCTCGCTACAGCGTCAGCTGACGGCAGGGCATTATCCCACAGCAGAGGAACACAACGGCGCCCTGATCGGTCAGGGACTCGCACATAAGATGAAAGTGCAACCGGGTGACGAGCTGGTTTTCATTACCCAGGCCGCCGACGGGTCGATTGGCAATGACCTGCTGATCGTCAGCGGCATCTTCGCCACCGGCGACAGCAGTCATGACAATAACCTGGTACTGGCACCGCTGCCATGGCTACAACAGGTTCTGGTCTTACCAGGACGTATCCACGAAGTTGCTATGGTCATTGACGACCCCATGACCGCTGCCCAGGTTGCCGACAGGATGGCCCCGCACCTGTCTGGAAATATCGAGGTACTCGACTGGGGTGACTTGCTGCCAGAGATGCGCGAGGTCATTGCCGCCTATGATGTCAGCCGCATGATCATTGTCACAATCCTGTACATGGCCACTGGTCTCGGCATCCTCAATACTTTTTTCATGTCGGTTATGGAACGGACCCGTGAGTTTGGCATTCTCATGGCACAGGGGATGCGCCCCTGGAGCATCCGCGGTCTGGTACTGTTAGAGACTCTACTGCTCAGCGTCATAGCCCTGGCTATCGGACTGTTCTGCGGGGCTATCATGACCCTCTACATGCAGCAGGTTGGCATCGACCTGTCCGCATATATCACACCGGTCACATACGCCGGTGGCACCATCCTGCCGCGTCTGCATGCGGTTTTTGAAACAGGTAATTTTCTGGTCCCCGCGGGAATGCTCTTGCTTGTCAGTCTCTTTGCTGGTTTCCTGCCAGCCAATCGGGCGGCACGCCTCGACCCGGTAGCCGCGGTACGTGAGGACTGATGATAGATTACTTCCACCTCGCCTGGAAAAATCTCTGGCGCAATCGGCGTCGAACCATTATCACCCTGGCAGCAATCGCTTTCAGTATCATGCTGGTGCAGGCATTGCACAATCTCTCTTCCGGCGTCTATGCTGGCATGGTTGATAGCGGCGTGAGGGCCGGTTCCGGACATATTGCAGTTTATCAACAAAACTACCTTGCGGGTCGTGAGGAAGCGTTGCATTTCAAAGATCTCAATCTGGTCTCTGAGATTGAAATGATTGATGGCGTTGAGCAGGTTCTGCCGCGCCTCTATATCCCGGCCCTGGCACAATCAAGTCGAGAAAGCCGTGGTATTCTGCTGATCGGCGTCGATCCTGAGCGTGAACGTCAGATCAACCCATTTCTAAAATCACTTACCGAAGACGCTATGATCCGTTCTGCCGATTCGCGCGATGCAATAGTCGGCGCGCGCCTGCTTGACGAACTGCAGATCAAACCGGGCCAGAAGTTCGTTGTCACCGCGCAGCATCAGGATGGGACCTTGCACAGCGAGCTATTGCGTGTACGAGGGGTGGTCAGCTCAGGTATGAAAGATATTGACGGCTCACTGATTTTGATAGGCCGTGAGCGGGCCGGTCTGCTTACCGGCAGTTCCAGTTCAGTTCATGAACTGGCCGTTATTTTATCTAATCCAAGCTATGAAAAATCGGTACTGGGGCAAATCACAACAATGCTTGCAGCTCGTCCAGACATCGAAGCCGTGAGTTGGGAACGCGCTATGCCGAACCTGGCGAATGCGATCAAGCTGGATTACGCCAGCCAGAAATTCATTTTTCTGATTATCCTGCTCATCGTCACAATCGGGGTAGTCAACACTCTGCTCATGTCAGTCATGGAGCGCATGCGTGAATTCGGTGTCATCCTCGCCCTGGGCAGTAAACCGATGGTCCTGCGTGGCATGATCATGCTTGAAGCCCTGTCACTCGGGCTGCTCGCTGCTGCCTTTGGCACACTGCTCGGCAGTCTTGCGACCTGGTACCTGGTTACAGTCGGCATCAATCTGGCTGACCTTGTCCCAGAAACACTAGAGTTCGGGGGCGTCGTCTTCGACCCGATTCTGCGTGCAAACTGGAATCCTGGTTGGATGATCCAGATCGCCCTCTACGTAGTCGGTTTGACACTACTGGCGGCCCTTTATCCCGGCCATTAAAGCAGGACGTATCACTCCGGTGGAGGGGATGCGGCATCATTAAATTCAAGTTGTGATTGAAGGGCTTTTAACAGGGATAAACAGGATGGTTAAACACTAAGCACAAGGGACTATTCAGTTTACGAACAAAACCTCTGGACACGGATAAGAATCTGATTTACACGGATCGAACAAAATCTAACGCCTTGATACCTTTCCTCTAAATCCGTATTCATCCGTGTAATCCGTGTCCTGTTTATCTTTAAAAAGTGGTAACTATTCAGTTTAAGGACTAAAGATTGTCATTCTCGAGGGTATTATCGGGAATCCAGACTTTCAAACCATGGATCCCCGATAGAAGCATTCGGGGATGACAGACATTATTGTTAACAGTTCAAAGGTGCTGAATAGTTACAAACACAAAAGGATCACTGGGTACTTTATGTCATTGATCGAGTTAAAAAACGTCTCGAAGATCTATCGTCTTGGCAGCCAGGAGATCCCGGCCCTGACTGATTTATCGCTCACCTTCGATGCGGGGGAATTCGCCGTACTGGCAGGGCCGTCGGGAAGCGGCAAGACAACGGCACTGAACCTGATTGGCTGCCTGGATCGGCCGTCGACAGGCCAGGTTATTGTCAGTGGTATCGACCTTGGCACAGCGAGTCCCCGGCAACTTGCCGATTTCCGTCTGCAACATATCGGTTTCATCTTTCAGTCGTACAACCTGATTCCGGTCTTAACTGCTGCTGAGAACGCAGAGTTCACACTTATGTTGCAGAAGGTTCCAAAACGTCTCCGTCGTGAAAAAGTCTGTAAGCTCTTTGCCGAGCTTGGCATCGACGGCCTGGAAGATCGACGCCCATCCGACCTCTCCGGAGGACAACAGCAACGGGTCGCTATCGCCAGGGCTATGGCCGCAAACCCGCATGTCATTCTGGCGGACGAGCCAACCGCAAACCTCGATTCTCACACCGCAGAAGAACTTCTCGACCTGATGCGTCAGCTCAATCAGGAAAAAGGCACCACTTTTATCTTCAGCTCCCACGACGACAGGGTTATCTCCCAGGCCAGGCGGGTGATCCGTCTCGAGGATGGATACCTCGCTGAGGACATCAGGGTCACCACGTAAAAGGAGTCGATCTTAAAACACTTTTTCCACTTTGCAACAAAAACAGGTGGTTCTTTTTCAAGGGGCATTTCTGCTTGCTATAACCTTTTATCTATTAAATTCAAGCGGAACGATTGCAAGCAGGCAAACACCTGTTATGATTACTGAATCAAGCAGTTAGAGCAAATTAAGGCAGGTCTTTACCTATATATGGAGGAGGTCGGTGTATGAGGTATTATAAAATTGGCTTAATGGCAGCCTTGGTTGCGACACTATGCATGGCAGGTACGGTGTACGCTGGACAGCGCGAAGGAGCATTCAGTCTTTCGCCAATGGTTGGCTATCATGGCTTTGAAGGGGATCAGAACACAGACGACGCCATCGTTGGAGGATTTTCTCTCGGCTACAATGTCAGTAAGCGCTGGTCCGCAGAGCTTGAACTTCGTTATACACCAACGGAAACAGACCTGTCCGGGTCTTCAGATGAGGACATCGACATCTGGTCTTTTGGCATGAATGCCCTCTATCATTTCAATCCTGACGGTCCCTTTGTACCCTATGTATCAGCCGGTTTTGGTGGCATGTATTTTGATGTTGACGGTTACGATGACGATACAGACTACATGATGAACTGGGGCGTCGGCGCCAAATACTTTTTAAGCGATGTCACTGCCCTGCGCATGGATCTTCGTCACGTCATCGATTTTCACTCCGACCGAGAGTGGGACCACAATGGCGATGACAACATCGATAATAACTTTCTTGCAATGGCTGGTCTCTACTGGCAATTTGGCGGCATCATACCCCCACCACCAGCGCCACTCGACAGCGATAGAGACGGCATCCCCGACATTCGTGATAAATGTCCTGACACACCACTAGGCGTCATGGTTGACGCTGTAGGTTGTCCTCCGGTCGAAAAGGCTCCACCGATTGTTGACGGCGATGATGATGGTGACGGCGTACTCAATAGTCGCGACAAGTGCCCCGACACTGAGAAAGGTATGATTGTTGACGAGGACGGTTGCCCAATCAAATTCACCATGCAGATTGAATTTGATTTTGACAAATCGGAAGTCCGCCCCGAGTACCACGAGAAACTACGTGAAGCGGCTGATTTCATCAACAAATACCCACAGATCAGGTTCCTGATTGCCGGGCACACTGACAGCAAAGGTTCGGATGAATACAACGAAGTGCTCTCCAAGCGTCGCGCAGCTACAGTCAAAAAATATCTGGTTGAGAAGTTTGGTATCGCTGCCCACCTGATGACACCGCGCGGTTACGGAGAAAGTCAACCGATAGATACGAACGAAACTGAGGAAGGCCGCCAGAAGAACCGTCGCGTTGAGGTGATTCTTGTGATCACTCCACCAGAAGGATAGTCACGACTGAAGTTATTGCAGGCAGAAGAAGGACAAAGGGCCGATACATTAAGTATCGGCCCTTTCTGTTTTTACCTATTCAAGCGAGTTGAATGAACTACCCCGCCGCAAGCAGCGTGGTATCAACAGCGTACAACCTTTGCTAAATCACGCAGCAAGCTGCGGGAAATTGAACCCGTGAGCCCGATTAAATTACACGTTCAGCCGCCAATAAGTAAGGAGCTTCGAGGTGATTTATTGCATGCAGGGAAGAACCTGCCACTGGCTGCTCGGCAGACGACTAAAAAAGGTATTGACTGCATCACCCTCTTCAACCCCACCCGGATGTGCCGGATAAATAGTCACAACAAGGCGTCCTCCGGGAGCCAGCAGTCCGAGTGACTGCTCCAGTGCCGCCAAGGTTGAGTCCGGACGCGTAACCAACGCCTGATCACCACCCGGCAAATAGCCAAGATTTGCCATAATGACTTTGGGGGGACCTAGCAACACCTTGCCAAGGGTACTGTGGCAGGCTTGAATCAGGAAGATTCCAGATTGTTTTGGGAGGGTTTGATCAGTGGCCCAATGGTTTACCGCGAGGCCACTTGCTTGCAGAAACTCTGTGGTTTGCTCAATTGCTGCGGCCTGCAGATCAAATGCTATGACCTGCCCTTCCGGGCCAACTGCCTTCGCCAGAGCATAAGTATCTCTGCCCTTACCAGCAGTCAGATCAACGGCCAGATCACCGGGACTAAGAACTTCGCAGGCTAATTGCCGGCTCCAGGAGACAATATTGATTAGGGATGGAGCCCGGAGGCTAGAGGCTTGGGTCTGGAGGCTGAGATTTTTCATATTCTAACCGCTGGAGCCCCTAGTCCCCAGCCCCAAGCCCCCGCTTTTTAACTTCATCCAAAACCTTCAGTTTTCGATCAATGACATCCTTATGATCGAGACGCAACAAGGCGGCAAGCTGTCGGGCCAAAGCATCTTCGTATTTGTCGAGCGTGCCGTCAGCGTAAATCACCCGCCAGATGCCTTCCATGACATCGAGTTTTTCTGCGCGACTGAAATGTGCGTTGATCTCGCGGGCGAATTGAAAAAGGTCGAGGCTTTCTTCGCGATGCTGATGAGAGTAATCGACCAATTCAGCGACTGCTGCTGCTGAAAGGTCAAACTTCTTGGCGAGCAGGTCGTGGACAACTGTCGCCTCAACCGACTGGTATTGACCATCGCTATGAGCAACTTCCATGAGCAGAGCACAGGTGGCAACCTGGACTCTTTCGAAGCGACTCTTTTCGGCGACCTCACCTTCTCCCTGTAACAGATTCAAAATGCGATTAAACATATACTTTATTTGTCCTTGTGAAAGTTAATGACACGGGCCTTTTCCAGAGTGATCAAACCACCCTGAAACATGCCCTCGATCAAGGGCAAAACGGCATTGATTTTTTCTTCGACATCAACCACCTCGACAACCACGGGGAGATCACTGCTCAAACGCAGGAAATGATCTGAGTGCACTTCACTCTTGCCACCGTAGCCCATGGCCCCTTTTATAACCGTTGCTCCAGCAACGTTTTCAGCACGGAACAGTTCGACCAGAGCCTCGAAAAGCGGCTTATTCTCGTAACGGTCGCTCTCGCCAACAAAAATCCGCATCAGGATCATCTCTTCCTGTTTCAACATAATGTCCTCGCTTTCGCAGGCTGATACCTGAATTAATTCACATCTGCCGTGCCAGATAAATACCGACAAGTGCAGCAACCACACAGACAGTGACATTCAAAAGGATATTTACCCCTGCCGCGACCATACTGCCCTTTTCCAACAACCGCACCGTTTCGTAAGAGAAAGTGGAGAAGGTCGTGAAACCACCCATAAACCCGACTGTAAGACCAAATCGCAGCTCGGGGCTCAACAAGGTGCTGCGCAGACTGCCTTCCATAATCAAACCGAGCAGAAGAGAGCCAATCACATTGACCGCAAGAGTACCATAAGGCAGAGTCTTACCAGCCAGGCTATAGACCCAGCCAGAAACCATGTAGCGTGCCACGCACCCCATGCCACCGAATATTCCCAAATAGAAGATTTTCACTTGAATAGCGACCTGGTTGCCATAGGGGAAGTTACCGTCATGTCTGATTCACGCCCGCCAATGTCTGCAGTTTAAAAGTTCATATGATAAAGAGCGTCAAAGTCGGTGCCGCAAGCTGGACATTGAACCTTGACCTTGTCTTTTCCCGGGGTTGCTGCACAAGCAGTCAAGAGTGCAACAGCAAACAATATTAATAGTACACTGCGAAAATGATGCATTACGGTTTCCTTCGAGTATGACCCGACAAATAATATGACGTGACAGATAAGAGCTGAATTTAGGTCAGCATTATGCGGCGGGCACGATAAACTGTCAACTCTTCCGAAGACTGCCAAGCTTGACAAAACCTACTGCGAATCGGTCGATCAGTCCATACCAACGAGATTTTTTGACAAATAATCATGCGATCAGCTCTCCAGTTCCCATAGATCTGTCATCAAGCATCCAATTTATCGCTACGGCCGGCAAAATCCAACCGCCTCCGAACGTCTTCTTTCAGAGATCTCTTGCATAATTACATTCGTTTTGGTATATATATTTAGCACTCTCTCAACGAGAGTGCCAAAACTATAAATTTTAGAGGACATAGAGAATTATGAGCACATTGAATCTACCGATCACAACCGACACCTTTGAGCATTACATGGTTCAGGTTAATCGCTTTGATCTGTTGAGTGCCGAAGAGGAGCACGATCTGGCGGTACAACAGCTGCAAGATGGGCAATATGGAGGCAGCCCACCGCCTGATCTGTGCCAACCTGCGCTTTGTCGTCAAGGTTGCCAACGAATACCGTGGCTATGGGTTGCGCCTACTTGATCTCGTTCAAGAAGGCAACATTGGCCTGATGAAGGCCGTCAAGAAGTTCGACCCGGCTCGTGGCACGCGACTGATCACTTATGCCGTATGGTGGATCCGCGCCTACATCCAGAACTACATTATGCGCAGTTGGTCACTGGTCAAAATCGGCACCACACAAATGCAGAAGAAACTCTTCTTCAAGCTGGCCCAAACCCGTAACGCCTTGCGCAACTTGACCGGCTCAGAACAGATCGAGGACATCGCCAGGGAACTTGAGGTTAATGAAACTGTCGTCGCCGAGATGACTCAGCGTATGGGAAGCCGTGATACCTCACTTGATGTCGAGTTAACTGAAGGTAAAGGCTATACCCTGCTCAGCACTCTGGTTGATAAAAGTGACAATCAGGAAGACATCCTCCTTGCCAATGAGGAGCAACAACTTAACACGGAACGCACCTCAGCGGCTCTGGAGGTACTGAACCCCCGTGAACGGCATATTATCGAGCAGAGAATTCTAGCTGACCCTCCCAGTACTCTGCAGGATCTCGCCAATGAATACGGCATCAGCCGAGAACGTATTCGTCAGATTGAGCAGAACGCTCTTGGCAAGCTGCGCACAGCAATGTCTGCAGAGCTGTCCTGAGAGTTTATTAACCAAGGAAACGATTGACAAACAGACCGATTTTCCGGTATCTAAGGCCTTCATTCATCAACAACTTTAACATAACAAAAGACACCATCAGGAACAGTTAGAATGCATAAAACATTAGCCTGTTGTTTACTCTTGGCTCTCTGCCTGCTTGCCGCCTGTGCACCCAGTACAGTTGTTCCCCCAGCAAAAAACGCTGGTGTTTATTTTCAGGAAGGTGAAGAATTCTTTGAGAAAGGGCTCTACCGGGACGCCATCGCTTCATGGGAAAAAGTCAGGGACAGCTATTACTCACCTGAGTTGAATAGTCTCGCCGAGTTGAAGATTGCCGAAGCTCACTTCCTTGCTGAAGAATACATTGAAGCTTCTGTTGCCTATGAGGCCTTTTTGCAGAACCACCCGGATAATTCACGGGTTCCTGATGTTCTTTACCAACTCGGGCTATCCTATACGTACCAACTCCTAGCCTCAGACCAGGATCAGTCAGCAACGATCTATGCGCTTAATGCCTTCAGAACCTTAAAGGAACGTTTCCCGGACTATCGCCGCAGTGAAGAGACCCAAATCTACATTGACCGTATGCTTAACATGTTGGCAGCAAGTGAACTCAACGTCGGCAGATTTTACCTGCGTACCAAATATTTCTCAGCATCGATTAATCGGTTCGAAGGGTTGCTAAAAAAATATCCAAATTATTATGAGCGCGATAAAGTTTATTATTATCTCGGTCAGGCCTATCTGTTGTCAGGAGAAAAGGAAAAAGCTGTCGTTGCTTTCAACACACTTTTCGATGACTATATCGGTAGTGAATTCATTCTTGACGCCCAGAGATTCATCGAAAAAAATTACTGATCTTTTAAAGAGCCAGAAAGATTAAAAAGTCCATCCTCGCAGATGGGCTTTTTACGTTTCAGGTCGCACAGTTGAAGATGGGAGCATGTATACAGAATACGGTATATTTTCCCTTGACTTGCCGTGGGCCCCATACTATAAAAATGTTCTATTTTGTATACGGTTTCCTGATAACTGTCTCTATGGGGCGCTGGATTACCACTTGCCCGCTCCTGATTTTATTGAGGTCACTCTGAAAAACCAGTAAAAAGCATCACAAAAAGAGAACGCCATCGTCGAGATAGAGGACAGTGTTTTAATCCTGTTCTCGGCAAACAATTCTAAATTCGGAATATGATCCGAATAAATTCCATCACGGAGGAGAGAGCATGTCCGATTACGGTACTCTGGAAAGTCGCGTTCGTCGTAAATCCCTACTCAGTAAGGTCATGAAGCCTGAAGACACAATTAAGTTCTTCAGTAATGGTCAAAACCTGGTCTGGTCTGGTTTCACCCCAGCCGGTTACCCCAAAGCTGTGCCCATCGCGTTGGCTGACCACGTAGAAGCCAACAACCTTCAGGGTCAGTTGAAGTTCAACCTCTTCATCGGTGCCTCAGTTGGCGCTGAGACTGAAGATCGCTGGGCAACCCTTGACATGATCGACCGCCGCTGGCCTTACCAGACCGGCAAGAATATCGCTAAAGGCATCAACGCTGGCAAGATCCGCATGGGTGACAAACACCTCGGTCACTTTGCCCAGGATATCAGCTACGGTTTCTACACTGAAAATGGCCGTTACGATATCGGCATTTTCGAAGTCTCAGCTATCACTGAAGATGGCGGTCTGGCACTGACTTCTTCCTGCGGTATCGTTGCTGAAGCCATCGGCCTCTGCGACAAGATCATCCTTGAGGTCAACACCGGCCAGCCTTCCTTCGAAGGCCTGCACGATATCCACATGCAGCAGAAGCCACCAAATCGTGCACCGTTCCTGATCACTGAGGCTCATACTCGTATTGGTACCCCATATGTTCCGTGCGACATGGAAAAAGTCATCGCCGTAGTCGAGTCCAAGCATCGCGACAAAGGTCGTGCCTTTGCAGGTCAAGATGACACTTCTGACGCAATTGCCGGACACCTCATGGAATTCTTTGCCCACGAAGTAAAAATGGGGCGTCTGCCAGAGAACCTGCTGCCATTGCAGTCCGGTGTTGGCTCCATAGCTAACGCAGTTGTCGGTGGCTTGGCTAAAGGTCCATTCTCGAATCTGTCTGTTTACACCGAGGTTCTGCAGGACACCATGCTCGATTTCTTCGACTCCGGTAAGTTGAACTTTGCTTCGGCCTGTTCACTCTCGCTGTCTGAGGATCCCGGTTTCCCGCGCTTCTTCGATAACTGGGAGAAGTATTTTGACAAATGCATTCTGCGGCCACTGTCGATTTCGAACGCTCCTGAGCCGATCCGTCGTCTCGGTTGTATCGCTATGAATACCCCGGTTGAATTCGATATCTACGCTCACGCCAACTCAACACTGGTTGGTGGTACTCGTATGATTAACGGTCTTGGCGGTTCCGGTGACTACCTGCGTAACGGCTTCCTGAAAATCATGCATTCGCCTTCAACCCGTCCGAGCAAGACAGATCCACTCGGCATCACCTGCGTTGTACCGAAGGCTCCGCATATCGACCACACCGAGCACGACATCGAAGTTCTGGTTACCGAGCAGGGCCTGGCCGACCTTCGCGGTGTGGCACAAAAGGATCGCGCCAAGATAAAAATAAAAAAATGTGCGCTCATCCCTGAGTACAAGCCTATTCTCAATGACTATCTGGAGATGGCTACCAAGACTTGTATCGCACGTGGCGTTGGCCATGAGCCTCAGATGTTCGATCGTGCCTTTAAGATGCAGCTGAACATGGCCGAAAACGGCACCATGCGTATCAAAAACTGGGACATCAAAATAGATCTCTGCGAATAGTCTTCGACTGTCTCAAACCAGTAGCAACAAAGCCCCGCCGGGTAATCGGCGGGGCTTTTTTTAGTGCATGCCTCCAACCATAGCGGGTAACTAGGATAGCTGCTACTTTTTGATCCACATGTCAAAATAAGTTAGCCAGCAAAAAACAACAGAGGCCCAACTGCAATAGCAGCCAGGCCTCATAAGGTTTAGTTTAGTTTTTTCGCGTCCCTGTTTTTAAAGTGTATCAGCCTTATCCTTCAGATAAGAAGCAACACCTGCCGCATCAGGCTTCATGCCCTCTTCACCTTTGTTCCATCCAGCCGGGCAGACCTCACCGTACTTCTCAGTGAACTGCAGGGCATCGATCATACGCAGCATCTCATCAACGTTACGGCCAAGCGGCAGATCATTGACCACCTGGTGATGAACTTTGCCGTCTTTATCGATCAGGAAAGAACCACGGAAAGCAACACCTGCTTCTTCGAATTCGACATCGTAGGCCTGGCAGATCTGATGCTTGACATCAGCAACCAGAGGATAAGCAACGGCACCGATACCACCCTCGTCAACCGGCGTATTCCGCCAAGCCACATGGGTAAACTGAGAGTCAATCGAACAACCAATGACTTGGACGTCACGTGACTCAAACTCTTTAATACGCTTACTGAAAGCAATCAATTCAGTTGGGCAGACGAATGTAAAATCGAGCGGGTAAAAGAACAGGACGACATATTTCCCCTTGTAGTCCGCGAGAGAGAAATCTGCCTTAATGGAACCATCAGCCATAACGGCCGCAGCGGTAAAATCGGGGGCTTGTTTGCCAACCAGTACACTCATTGAGTAAATCTCCTTTTTGGAATTGATTAGTTACAACAAATTATGTGCAACAGTGTACTGACTATATTCAGAGTGTCAAGATAAATCTGACCATTTTAGTCACTTATGCCGATTTAGTAAAAGGCCCATCCATTTTCATGGCCAGGCCCTAGCCTCAAGCCCTCAGCCTCCGTCCCTACTTCTTCTTACTGCGAGGATGGGCCTTATCATACACAGACATCAGTTGATCGACACTGACCTGAGTATATTTTTGTGTGGTAGAAAGAGAAGCATGACCAAGAAGTTCCTGGATGGCACGCAGATCTGCACCACCGTCAAGAAGGTGAGTAGCGAAAGAATGTCGCAACGCATGAGGACTGATATCTTTTATGATTCTGGCTTTGATCAGGCGGGTTTTGAGGTTGCGTTGGACACTGCGGGGAGTCAACCGGCCACCCCTGGCATTGAGAAAAAGAGGTTCTTCTTCATCAGGCACTCCCCTTTCTTCGAGATAGGAGTGCAAGGCCTCATTGGCCTTACGTCCGACCGGCACAATTCTCTCCTTGCGCCCCTTTCCGAGAACACGGACGAGATTCTCGCGCAAATCAAGGGAACCAACGTCCAGGCCAGTCAACTCGCTGACCCGCAGACCGCTTGAATAGAAGAGTTCAACAATGGCACGATCACGCAGATCCAGCAAACTGTTGCCGTAGCCACGTTCCATCAGGGCTGTAGCCTCGTCAACGGAAAGTGTTTTCGGTAGATATTGATTCAGCTTAGGTGTAGATAAACCTTCGGTTGGATTGCTGGAGAGGTGTCCCTCACGAACCAGATAGCGAAAAAAAGTGCGCAGTGTCGAGAGCTTTCTGGCAATAGAGGTTCTTTGATTGCGCTTATGTAGTTCAGCGAGGTAGCGGCGCAACAAAAGACTATCAAGCTTGGCCAGAGACTCCTTATCAGAACCGCCATGTAGCTCTAGAAAGTTCTTAAACTCACTCAGGTCACGTAAGTACGCAGCCCTGGTGTGCGGTGACAGGTTGCGTTCGTCTGAAAGGTATATGGAAAAGCAATCGATCATTCCCTGCATAGCTAACCTCATCATGGTTGGGCTACAGGATACAATATGCAAGGAGAGAAACAAAGCTGTAAGACTGGGGGCTGGAGAGTGTTAAGCGTTATCCATGTTGACGCCCCCATAACCGCATGAGATAATCTTTAAACTATGACATCCATTCTATGCCTTGTGCTAACCCTGATAAAAATTACGATCTGTGTGGTCGCCCTGACCGTGCTGATGAGCTATACCGTTGCCTGGTATGAGCGCGCTAATTCCCGTCCTGACTTGATCGACCGACGTTTTACCAGCAATGGTGTCTGCATTGCCATCTGGCTGTTGATTCAGGAAACGGGCTGTCTTCTACTGACGATTCTGCTGCGTCCCTTCGGTTGGCTACAGCCTAAACTACCAACAGCAGCAGAAAATGCGCGCCCCCCAGTGATCCTCCTGCATGGACTGTTTCAGAATCGTAGCTGCCTTTTCTGGCTTCAATACCGTTTGCGTGCTGCAGGCTATCAGCAAATTACCAGTATCAATACTCCCCCATGGCGGGACATGGAAGCTTCGACCGAAATTCTGGCCAGGAAGGTTGATGAACTGCGTATCAATCTGAAAGTTGACAAGGTCATCCTGGTCGGCCACTCCATGGGCGGCATGATTGCTCGCAACTATGTCCAGAATCGTGGTGGCGCTGCCTATGTTCAGGGCATGGTCACACTTGGTTCACCTCACCATGGTTCAAAACTGGCACCATTTGCCCTGTCATCTATGGGTAAAACCCTCTTACCGGGCTCCGAATTCCTCAACCAGTTCAACAGCGTTGCCTGGCCCGAGGAGACTCAGGCGGTTTCAATTTACACCCGTTATGACAATATCGTCCTGCCAGCGGAATCAGGTAAGATGGATGGCGCCCAGCAGATAGAACTTGATGGTATGGGCCATACCTCCCTACTCTTCCACCCCCGCTCTCTGCAGACGGTTATCGGTGCTTTGGGCAACATCATCAGATGAGCCTGTCTGTCTCCCTGCAATCCCTGGCAGATTACAATCCAGAACGTGTGAAGGATGCACTACACCTCCTGCTAGAACCACTTGGCGGCATCGACCGTTACGTCAAACCAGGGCAGAAAGTCCTAATCAAACCAAACCTGCTTGCGGGAAAAGCTCCAGAGAAGGCGGTAACCACCCATCCAGAAATCGTTCGTCAGGTAATCCTGATGGTTCAACAAGCAGGAGGGATAGCCAGCGTAGGCGACTCGCCTGGACTCGGCAAACCAGAGAATGTTGCACGCAAATGCGGTATTTTCGAGGTGATTGAATCGACAGGAGCCAGGTTCGCATTTTTTGATGAGTCTGTACCGATCAACCTTGAAGCTGGTACTTTTCATCATCTGGAAGTCGCCAGAGAAGCTCTGGAGACTGACATTATTATTAATCTGCCAAAGCTGAAGACTCATCAGATGATGGGCTACACCGGCGCAGTCAAAAACTTGTTCGGACTGGTCGTCGGCATGCGTAAGGTGCGCCTGCATCTACAGGCAGGAACCGACAAAGAGTTCTTTGCCCTGATGTTGCTTGAACTGGCCGAACGATTCAAGCCAGCCCTGTCGATTATGGATGCGGTGGTCGGAATGGAAGGCAACGGCCCTGGCAATGGTGATCCTGTACAAATTGGAGCATTACTCGCCTCACCGCATCTTGTTGCCCTCGATACCGTTGCCACGGCCATGGTTAACTTGTCAGAACAGCGCGTCTGGACGCAGCTGGTTGCCAGAAAAACCGGCCGTCAGGGGGTGTCTCTGGACGAGTTGGACCTTCACGGCGTTCCCCTTGCGACTCTACAAACATCTCGTTTCCGACCGGCAAAAAATTCTGACATAAATTTTGGACTGCCGATAC
>PVMK01125005.1_pt1 | contig 26322 bp, 28 predicted proteins | sample 1853481 | NCBI WGS metagenome assembly PVMK01 (sample SAMN08533507, study PRJNA380276) | Marine sediment metagenome, whole genome shotgun sequencing project.
TGGCCTTCAGCGTATCCCATAATATCAATGGTAATAGTGAGACCTGTCGAACTCGGGATTCGTAACTGCATTCAATGTCGATGCCGAACAAATCGGCTATGATAGCCCAAAAGGCATTACGGGGGTTAGCATAGTACTGCACCGCTTGCAGTGAGACGACACCCGGCATGCTGCCAAGAATAACAATGCGCGGATCACGGCCGACAATTGGTTCAAACGAATGAACCAGGGCCATTTTTACTTTTTCATCTGATCGAAAAATTCGATGTTGGTTTTACTGCTTTGCATACGTCCGAGGACGAATTCCATCGCCTCAATTTCATCCATAGAATGTAAAAACTTGCGTAGTATCCAGACCTTTTGCAACTCTTCCGGATCCATTAGCAATTCTTCACGACGCGTACCGGAGCGATTGATATGGATGGCTGGGAATACTCGCTTTTCCGAGATTTTGCGATCCAGATGCAGCTCCATATTACCGGTGCCTTTAAATTCTTCGTAGATAACCTCGTCCATTTTTGACCCGGTTTCCACCAGCGAAGTGGCGAGGATAGTCAGGCTGCCGCCTTCCTCTATATTTCGTGCCGCACCAAAAAAACGTTTGGGACGGTGTAGCGCGTGCGCATCGACACCACCAGTCAATACCTTACCCGAGGATGGTATAGTCGTGTTATAGGCGCGCGCAAGACGAGTGATGGAATCGAGCAGTATGACAACGTCACGTTTATGCTCTACCAGGCGCTTAGCCTTTTCAATGACCATCTCGGCGACCTGGACATGGCGACTGGCCGGTTCATCAAATGTGGAAGCGACGACTTCGCCCTTGACCATGCGTGCCATCTCAGTCACCTCTTCGGGACGTTCATCAATCAATAAAACGATCAGATAGCAGTCGGGATGGTTGCTGGCAATGCTTTGTGCGATATTCTGTAGTATCAGGGTTTTCCCGGCTTTGGGCGGCGATACAATCAAGCCCCTCTGGCCTTTACCGATCGGTGACACCAGGTCAATGATGCGCGCCGTGATATCTTCGGTACTGCCATTACCACGTTCTAGTTTCAGTCGAGTTTCTGCATGTAGCGGCGTTAGATTTTCGAACAGAACCTTGTGCTTGACATTATCCGGCGAGTCGAAATTGATTTCGTCTACCTTGAGTAGTGCAAAATACCGCTCATTATCCTTGGGTGGCCTGATCTTACCGCTGATGGTATCACCAGTACGCAGGTTAAAACGCCGGATCTGGCTGGGTGATACGTAGATATCATCTGGACCTGCCAGGTAGGAACTGTCTGCCGAGCGTAAAAAACCGAATCCATCCTGTAATATCTCCAACACACCCTCGCTGAATATATCCTCACCCTTCTTGGACTGGACTTTGAGTATGCTGAATACGATATCCTGCCTTCGCATACGGGATGAGTGGTCGCCCCCCATCTCTTTTAAAATGTCTATTAGTTCGGGAACGGCTTTGGGCTTCAGATCGCTAAGATTCATAATGGTGATGCACGGGGGATGTTTTATAGAAAGCGTCGGACCAGTAGCAGGGCTACAACAGGTTTAGAGAGTTGGATTCGTTTGTTGAAATTTGTGGTAGTCGCCGACCGGAAGGTCGCGACTAGTAGATTAAGACTAGCACAGTAATCAGAAACCGTCTACATTATTGAACGGTCTCGAGATAATCAGATATTACTGTCGATAAATGCGGTTAGTTGCGACTTTGACAGGGCCCCGACCTTGGTTGCCTCGACTGCGCCGCCTTTGAACAACATCAGTGTCGGGATTCCACGAATTCCATACTTTGGTGGTGTATCGGCATTTTCATCGATGTTTAATTTGGCGACGGTAACGCGCCCGTTGTATTCCTCTGCAATTTCTTCCAATATCGGTGCAATCATTTTGCATGGACCACACCATTCAGCCCAGTAGTCCACCAATACAGGGCCGGATGCCTGAAGCACATCGGTTTCAAAACTTTCGTCTGAAAGGTAAACTATATTTTCATTCACGCGTTTTTCCAGCCTTGCGGTTATTTAAATAGACTGACAATTTAGTATTAACACAATTGACTGTCAACATTGTTTCCAGATTAATGGTTGACTCGTGGTTCACCATCAATGCGGATAACTCGTATTATATATATGGGTAGTTTTCCGGTATTTCAATTCAATTGGTACAAACTATCGCGTTAAATTTTAAACAGGATGTAATGATTCAGCGCTTGATTACAATCTGTTACCATAGACCTTTGATAGCATACTGTCCGTAGCCTTTTTTATCTAATGAGTAAACAACATTTGACTGAAACAAAGTTCAGCTCGCTGGCGCTAGACGAGCGCCTGCTAGCTGCGCTGGACAAACTTGAATTCAAATATTGTACGCCCATTCAGGCGGAGTCTTTACCCCTTCTGCTAGCCAAGAAAGATGTATCCGGTCAGGCGCAAACCGGCACCGGAAAAACACTGGCTTTTCTGTTAGCCTGCGCCCAGCATCTACTTAATTCCAACCTGGGACAGACGATTCCCGGAAAACCCAGGGTATTAATACTAGCGCCCACACGTGAGCTGGCTTTACAAATATACAAGGACGCAAATAATCTACTGGCGGATTTACCACTAAAAACGGCTATTTGCTATGGTGGTAAGGCCTACGAGGAACAAAAAAGGCAGTTTGACCGGGAAATTGATATCCTGATCGGGACTCCCGGACGCCTGATCGACTTTTTAAAACAAAAATTGTACACCCTGAGAGCGGTTGAGGCGATGGTGCTCGACGAAGCCGATCGTATGTTCGATATGGGATTTATTCAGGATGTCCGTTTTATGCTGCGTCGCTTACCCGATCCGAGAAAAAGATTGAGCATGTTATTTTCCGCGACCATGGCGCACAAGGTTCTTGAACTTGCCTACGAGCATATGAATCAGGCGCGGCTGATAAAAATACAGTCGGAAACACCGGCTGCCGATCACATCGATCAAAGCGTCTATCATCCCGCAAACCATGAGAAAATACCGCTGCTTCTGGGTTTGATGCGTAAATTAAAGCCCGAACGCAGTATTATTTTTGCAAATACCAAGCACGCCACGATTCGAATCTGGGAATATCTTCAGGGCAACGGATTCCCAGCGGCGCTGATATCGGGTGACATTCCCCAGAATAAACGCGAAAGCCTGTTAAATAAATTTCACCGTGGCGAATTCGCCACGCTGGTGGCAACCGATGTTGCGTCCAGAGGCTTGCATATCCCGGATGTAACACATATTTTTAATTTCGATCTGCCCGAGCTCGGCGAAGATTATGTTCATCGTATCGGTCGAACCGCGCGTGTCGGGAATTCCGGCCACGCAATCAGCTTCGCCTGCGAGGAATATGCGATGAATTTGATCGATATCGAAGACTTTACTGGACGTCCGATTCCAACCATGGCGATTAGCAATGATTTACTCTCTGAGCTCTCGCCTCCGATAAGAATGAAGAAATCGAACCTGTTAAGTAAAAATAATAACAGTTCAAGGAAAAGTGGTAATCGCCCGCGTCAAGGGACAAAGCGCCACCAGAACTCAAGAAACAAATCACGACAACAGACCAACTGATCATACTTCGTTATGGGCTACGACAATTTTATTTTACTTGGTGGCAGCGGCTTCATTGGCAAACAACTGGCCTTTGCGATTGCCAATCGCGGCGGCAGGGTAACCATTCCCTGCCGTCGGCCACATCGCAATAAAGCGTTACTAGTGCACCCCAATATCCGCGTCGTTGAGGCGAATGTGTTCGCCCCCGATCAACTCGATGATTTATGTCAAAACCAGCAGGTGATGATTAATTTAATTGGAATTTTACACGAACGTAAGCGTGGCGAATTCCGCAGAATACATGTCGAGTTCATCAAAACCCTAGTCGATGCCTGCGCCCGTCACAATATCAAGCGTGTCCTGCATCTCAGCGCATTGGGTGCCAGCCAGGCTACCGGCACCAGCCGTTATCTGCGTAGTAAAGGCGAGGGCGAGAATTTAATCCATACCTTCGGGCAAAAGGAATTGCAGGTAACCAGCTTCCAGCCTTCCGTGGTGTTTGGCAAAAATGATCAATTTATCAATCGATTTGCCGGAATTTTACCACTGTGTATCGGTTTTTTTCCGTTGGCCTGTGGGCAAAGCAAATTCGCACCGGTTTATGTCGGGGATCTGGTAGAAAAAATAATTAGCTCGGTTGACGATAAATCAACTCACTCGCAACGTTACACGGTCTGTGGACCGGAGGTATTCAGCCTGCAGCAGATTTTGCAGTTACTGGTAAAAGCGATGGGCCTGTCATGTCGCATCGTGTCACTCGGTAACACCACATCAAAATTACAGGCTCGCGTGCTACAGATTTTACCCGGTAAATTGTTCACCATGGACAACTATAGATCCATGCAAACCCCCAGTGTTTGCGAGGAAGGGGAACATTGCACTACCAGCTTGCGTCAGTATATTCTAGATATTGGTTCGCGCTTTAGCAATAAAAAACACTATGATCGATACAGGCGGCAGTTACCTCGCTAACGCGCCTACTTTTGGTACGGTCCTTGTATAAAGGGCATGCCATTCCCTCTGCCGACGGCGTCTCGCCTAAAGCGCCTACTGTTGGCGCCCTGGCCGATTTGGGACGCCCTTCATCCTAAGATATCTCATTGAAGGAGTACTAGCCAAAATAATGAAGATATATCGCGTTGGTGGATGCGTACGAGACCGATTACTGAACCTGCCCGAATCCGATATCGACTGGGTAGTGACAGGCGCAACCAGCAAAGAAATGCTAGCGCTGGGTTATCAGTCGGTCGGTAAGGACTTTCCGGTATTTTTACACCCCGAAACCAAACAGGAATACGCGCTCGCGCGGCGTGAGAGGAAAACAGGCCCCGGCTATCATGGCTTTGAATTCGATACCGATCCATCAATTGGTATCGAAACAGATTTACTACGCCGCGACCTGACCATTAATGCGATGGCGGAAATTCAGAACGGAGACCTGATCGATCCCTATGGTGGCCAACGCGACCTCGAAATGCGCGTCCTGCGTCATGTATCAGAGGCCTTTAACGAAGACCCTGTACGGGTATTGCGAGTAGCCAGATTTGCCGCCCGTTATCACCACCTGGGCTTTAGCCTGGCGCCGGAAACTGCCGAGTTAATTGCGCAAATGGGCCAATCAGGCGAACTGGAATCACTCGTAGTTGAACGGGTCTGGTCTGAGATGTCGCGTGCACTCGATGAACCTCATCCCGAGGTGTTTTTTCAAACCCTGCGCGACTGTGATGTCCTGGTGATATTGTTTCCACCAATCGATGCGCTCTTTGGCGTGCCCCAAACCGCGAAATACCATCCGGAAGTTGATACCGGCGTGCATCTGATGATGGCATTGCAAAAAAGCGCCGAACTCGAACTGGATAATGAAACCCGATTTGCAGTATTAATGCACGACCTGGGCAAGGCAACGACAGCGCAGCATAAATTGCCCAGCCACCATGGACACGAGTTGGCTGGCGTCGAGTTAGTCAAAGCGTTTTGCCGTCGCTGGCGGGTCCCGAAAGCTCATACCGAACTGGCTTTAATAACCACCGAGTTTCATACCCATGTGCACCGGGCACTGGAACTCAAAGACACCACCCTGCTCAAGTTGTTTAGCAGTACCGATATTTTTCGCAAACCGCAGAGATTCATAAAAATGACCCAGGCCTGTCTGGCCGATCTACGCGGGCGTAAGAATTTCGATTCTGCCCCCTACCCGCAAGCCGAGTTCCTCACGCGGCTGGCTAAGATATTGTGCGATGCCGATTTATCCAGTATTTTACAGCAGGGACTGGAGGGCAAAGACCTGGGTGAAGCTATCTACAGATTTCGCCTGGGTTTAATAAAAGAAAACAGCAAGGCTTTAAAATCGGGCTAGCCCGCATATTGCATGAAGGGAACGAAGCTCAGGGGAAATATGGCAAACAAGGTTGATTGATCGCCCGCCGATGCATAGCCGTAGCCAGGGAACCTCTGAACAAGTCCTATGGGGATCGATCAAGATTGGCAGCCAGATTTTTCCTGACTTCGTTCAGGTACAATCTGTATTTTCCGCTTTTCATAATTTCCGTGACTAATTTTTTTGAATTTATTGAGAAAATTCATAAGTTGTCACCTCCTTTGTGCAATATACGGGCTGTTAACCAGAGATCCAGTTTCCTCAACAATCGTCTGAGTGGGGAGAAATAAAAAGCAAGGCCGGTAATGACTCCGAGACTATTCGCGACTGCGTCTGCCAAATCTCCGCTGCGATAGCTGGTGAGACCCTGTAAGAACTCCAGAAATAAGCCATAAGTTATTAATCCAAACAGGATACTCCACAGTGATTTTCGCTGTTCGACAAGTAAACTGAACCAGGCGGACAGCATCGAATAGGCTATAAAGTGACCAAACTTATCGTTACCACCCAGATCTGGTGCGGGAATTAATGACACGACTCCCAGGGCCAGTAGCCAGATAAAAGCCAATCCAAACCAGAATTTTACCAACTTCAGTTCAGATTCAACCTGATGCCTGTTATCCATACTATTCACTGCCAGGCTTCAAGCCCGAACAATTCACAAATGTGCTCACGCCCTTACTCGTGCTGTGTTTTCTCAGGAGATTCTTCTCGGTCGGCCGGATCCAATGGTCCGCCAAAAGTAGGCGCTCTGGAGCGACACTTCTTCGGAAAATCTCCTGAGAAAACAAAGTCCTGTGCAATAGTCACGGTAATTCATGAAATGTCCGGGCTAGACTAGACCAGCAGCGCGATCAATATGGCACCAAGCAGTAATCGGTAAATTACGAACGGTAACATGCCGATTTTTTCGATTAGAGCCAAAAACAGGTGTATACAAATACCGGCGCTCAGAGCCGATAAGCCGAGCGCGAGAAACAATGCGGGCCAGTCAACGGCATGCGATGCCTGTAATAATTCCAGCATTTGCAATGTGCCGCTAGCGATAATTATTGGTATCGACAACAGGAATGAATATCTCGCTGCCGCTTGCCGCGTTAGCCCGAGCATCAGGCCTGCTGTCATCGTAATGCCGGAACGTGATGTACCGGGGATCAATGCCAGCGCCTGAAAACAGCCAATCACTACGACATCTGATAATTTTAGCTGAGACTCGTCGCGCGACTTTAATTTGCCCCGATCGGCTACCCACAACAGCAGGGCAAAAAAGATTGTCGCGATTGCAATGACCCAGGGAGAGCGTAAATCGGATTCAATCATGTCTTTAAACAAAAAACCGGCAAAAACTGCTGGAATGGTACCGAGTATGACCCACCACGCGAGCCGACTGTCGGTATTGCTATCGCCTCCCGCCAGACTTTTGCCCCAGGCCAGCGTCATTGCCGTCACCTCATGACGAAAATAAACCAGTACTGCAATCAACGAACCAAGATGTACCGCGACATCGAATACCAGTCCCTGATCCGGCCATCCGAGGACCAGTGGCAGCAGAATCAAATGTGCCGAACTCGAAATCGGCAGGAATTCGGTAAGACCCTGCACAATCGCCAAAATGATAATCTGACCTGTATCCATACCAGCTTATCGTCCCTGAGTGAAGGCAGGTATGTCAATATCGAGATTTCTATGCAATCCAATCACCTTGAATCGTTCACCCATTTCTGTGGGTAGTGTTAAGGTTTTTATTTGCTGCGCGAGTCCCAGCTGACCCATGGTATCGCTACCTGGTACCGCGCTTTCGGCTTCTTCGAGCAGGCCGCCAGACAGCAAAAACTGGCCCTGGCTCGAATAACCACTAATTTTAAAATCACAGTCGATGGCAGCATCCGCATAGGCATCAAAATCGACCGAGGCGGTTATATCCTGTAATCCGGGATAAACCAACGCATCTGCATGGCTTCGATGGCGGTAGTGACAAACCAGGGTTCCACTGCCGCGTTCGGGATGATAATACTGCGCCTGCTCGTAACCATAGTCGATCATCAACACGACAGCCTGCTTGCAACATTCTCGCAGCGCGTTAAGCCAGGGGCGGTAATTCAGGTTCACCTCGGTAGTGTACCCTGAAGCCAATAGCCCGTGAGTGGACTCAATTTTGCCAATAGCTGACACTGCCTGGCTCTGGTCGGAAACGCGGCCCAATTTGAAACTTTTGCCATCAAATTCCACCCCTAGCTCGTACCACTGCTGATCTTTAGACACCAGGTGCACCGGCATCGCATCCAGTACCTCGTTGCCGAGTACGATTCCGCTGAATTCCGTCGGTAACTGATCTAGCCAGCGCAGCTGATGGAAAACTTCGCTGGACAGGCACGACTGCAAATACTCCTGTTGACGCAGACGCAAGTCCGCGCTCAGTTCGATAATACTGTAAGCGCAGCCCTGCTTAAGGCTGGCTAAAATCTGCGCACACAATCGTCCGCTTCCGGCACCAAACTCGAGTATATTTCGCGCACAGCCCTGTTCGAAAATTAACTCACACTGTCTACCCAGAGTAGAACCAAACAAGTTCGAGATTTCGGGGGCGGTGACAAAATCACCCCCGGCACCGAATTTGCTCAGCCCAGCACTGTAATAACCCAGACCCGGTTGATACAACACGAATTGCATATAATCATGGAAAGAAATAATCCCGCCATACCGCTCCATTTCAGCGATCAGAAAATCCACCAGCCGATTACTATGCGCTATTTCGTCCGCCGTTGGTGGCGGCAATTGCGCTAGCGTCCGCGCTTCAGAATGATATGATGTCATATTTCAAAACTACCAAAAATCGACAATCCCACTATGTTGCTGGATGGAAAAACTGCTTTAATTACCGGTGCAGCCAGTCGTCTGGGCGCACAAATCGCTCGAACTCTACATCAAAATGGTGCAAATCTCATCATCCATTACCGTCATTCAGCTTCCAGCGCCAAAGACCTCGAACAACAGTTGAATGATCTGCGGGTTGATTCTGCGAGTTGCCTGCAGGCCGATCTGGGCGATCTCGATGCTATTAATACACTCTCCCAGAAAGCCGCCGAAATTTATCCAGGAATTGATGTCCTGATTAACAATGCCTCTAGCTTTTACCCTACCCCGATCGACGAATTTACCAACAACGACTGGGAAGATCTGATTGGCAGTAACCTGAAAGCGCCACTGTTCTTATCCAGGGCCTGCTATCCGTTTCTGCGCAAGACCTCTGGTGTAATTATCAACATGCTCGATATTTATGCGTCGCTACCGTTAAAAAACCATAGCCTGTACTGCTGTGCTAAAGCGGGAAACCAGATGTTGGTAAAATCGCTGGCTCTGGAAATGGCGCCCGAAGTGCGGGTTAACGGAATTGCACCCGGCGCGATTCTCTGGCCAGAAAACAGCGATGCCAGGCAACCGGACTACCAAAAAGCTATCCTCGAAAAAATTCCGCTACAGCGAACCGGTAATCCCGAGTCAATTGCGCAGACTGTCATGTTTTTGCTGGTTAACGATTATATCACCGGCGAGATTATACGCGTCGACGGTGGCCGATTGTTACAATTATAAATAGAGACAGTTATGAGTGAATACTGGACCCAATTAGTGCACCAGCTCGATCCTTATGTGCCGGGCGAGCAACCGTTGGATCCGCAAACTACCAAGCTCAATACCAATGAAAATCCCTACCCACCCTCGGCTGAGGTGGCAAAAGCAATTCAGGGACATGCGCACGACAATCTCAGGCTTTATCCCGACCCTGAATCGGGCGCGTTGAAACAGGCGTTGGCGACCTATCATAATCTCGATGCGAACCAGGTATTTATCGGAAATGGCTCCGACGAAGTGCTTGCGCATTGCTTCCAGGCATTTTTCAAAAATCTCAAGCCGATACTGTTTGCCGATATCAGCTACAGTTTTTACCCGGTGTACTGTGCCCTGTACCAGATCGACTACCGAATAGTGGCCCTGGATAATGCCTTTTGCATCGATCCGGCTGCCTACCGTCAGCCAAACGGTGGCATTATTATTTCAAACCCGAATGCACCGACCGGTATCGCAATGTCACTCGACACTATCAGAGAACTGTTAGATGGTAACGACTCCCTGGTGATTATTGACGAGGCCTACGTCGATTTTGGCGCCGAATCTGCGGTCGAGCTGATAGCGGATAATGCCAATTTGCTGGTGGTACAGACTTTTTCCAAATCTCGCAGCCTCGCCGGGCTTAGACTCGGCTATGCGCTGGGACAGCCGGAATTGATCGAAGGCCTAAATCGAGTCAAGAATTCGTTCAACTCGTACCCGGTCGGCCGCCTGACAAGCGTTGCCGCAATCGCTTCATTGAACGATGAAAATTATTTTCAGCAATGCAGAGCACGAATAATGACCACGCGTAACTGGCTTAACAATGAGCTGGTTAATCTTGGATTCGAGGTATTGCCATCCAGCAGCAATTTTTTATTCGCACAGCATAGATTGCATCCGGCTTCCAGGCTGTATCTCGAGCTTAAAAATGCCGGTATCCTGGTGCGTCATTTCGAATCAGATCGTATCAATAATTACCTGCGCATCTCGATTGGTTCCGATCAAGAATGCGCAGCGTTAATTAACACCCTGAAACAACTGGTCAAGGAACCTCTGATTAATTCTGAGTGAATCGGGTTGTGATTCAAAATGCAGGAGCGCCGGACCGTTCAGTTCAAGGCGTGGAACGCAAGGCCGCTCATCGACATCCTGTCGCCGCGGCACTGGCACTTCCCTGTGCTGCGTAATAGCAGAGCTATTGCTAAGTTTCACAAAGCTACCGCTCCTGCTCACGCGCCTCACCGGATCGCCGCACCGCTACATCCATGTAGGCGACGCAGAAATTAGTCATTTTGGGCACAACGAGTTCATTCATGAATTGATCAGAGATTCCTCAATCCAGTGCCAGTTTAAAAACCCGGATAGCATTCGCTCCCGGCTCCATCTCGGCCCACAATTCAGCATAACTCTGCTTTAGCACCGGATGTAACGTCCCCGCAGCAATATCTTGCAGGGGTCGCAGCACAAATGCATTCTCGAGTATTTCCTTGCGTGGAATCTGTAATCCCGGTTCATTTATCTGAAGATCGTCATAGCTCAGAATATCGCGATCGATGGATCGATGTGAAAATCGGGGCAAACTACGGTCTCTACCCTGGTGGTCTTCGATGGCACGCAGGGCAAGTACCACATCACGCACCGGTTTTATAGTTTTGAAACTGACTACCAGATTCAAAAAATCGCCGCCGTCAAAACCGGTGGCCTCAGATTCATACACCGGCGAAAGTTCAAGCCCACCAAACACTCGCCGCATCTCCCTGATTCCAAGCAGGATATTCTTTTCACGATCAACATTGCTACCCAGACCAACATAAACCTTAGCCGTCATGTCGGCCTTTGTCCTCTTTCGATCATTACACCGACCGATTTTGATCCTCGAACAGCACCGGGTTTATTAAGCGTTAATCGCACCCAGGGCACCTTAAATTCCTCAAGAATAATCTCACATATTTTTTCTGCCAACGCCTCTACGAGTTCAAACTCGCTTTGCTCGACAAAAGCAATCAGGCGCTTGGCAACAGTCTTATAACTCAACGTGTCTTCAATATTTTCGCTACCAGCCGCTTTTCGAATATCACTTGCCATTTCAATATCGAGACTGATGATTTGCCTCACCTTTCTTTCCCAGTCATATATGCCAATGACGGTTTCTATCTGCAAATCACGGATGAATACGATATCCATTTAAGACTTTTCCCGGGGCTCTACTTGAAACCTGCATGTTAGCTCGCGAGGCCTTGAAAAGGAATCAACTACTGGCGGTCAAATAGCCGTTGGCACTCTTGAATACTGGTATTGGTTCTGGTAGAGTTCGCGCCCTCTAAAGCATTCTTGCTTCAATCTACGGAGTTAACCATGTCCCGGGTTTGTCAAGTCACTGGAAAAAAACCAGTTTCCGGTAACAACGTATCGCACGCCAACAACAGGACACGCCGTCGTTTTCTGCCTAACCTGCATACCCATAAATTCTGGGTAGAGTCGGAGAATCGCTGGGTCAAATTACGCATTTCCACCAAGGGTATGCGTATCATCGACAAGAATGGCATCGATACCGTGATCGCCGATATGCGCAGCCGCGGCCTCAAGTGCTAGGAGTAAAATGATGAGAGATTTAATCAAACTGGTATCTACCGCAGGCACAGGCCATTACTACACTACTGATAAGAAGAAAAAGAACTCCCCGGACAAACTGGTGATCAAAAAATACGACCCGGTAGTTCGCAAGCACGTCGAATACAAGGAAGCCAAGATTAAGTAAGAGACACCAGTAACCCGATAAAAGAAAACCGGTTTATGCCGGTTTTTTTTATCCGCGATAGTCAAACTTCTTGAGTTAGCCTTTAAAAGCAGCGATATATCCGTATCATTAACTCGCGCCAACAATTAGACCCCAATATGGATTCGACGGCTTTAGTCGCGGTAGAAAACCTGTCCCGTTATTACCACAAAGATTGTGCGATCGACCAGTTGAGTTTTTCTCTACAGCCGGGTGAAGTGCTCGGGTTTCTCGGTCCCAACGGCGCCGGTAAATCGACCACCATGCAAGTGATTACCGGCAATCTCGCGCCCAGTGAAGGCCGCGTAAGAATAAACGGTTTCGATATCATCGAATCCCCTCGCCAGGCCAAGCAGCATATAGGCTACCTGCCCGAACACCCCCCGATTTATCGTGAGGCGACGGTCGATGAGTATCTTAAATATTGCGCACAATTACGTCGTATAGAGCGAGAAGCAATAGCCGGGGCGATGGAACAGTGCAAGTCCCACTGTGGGCTGAACGAGGTTGGCCATCGCCTGATCGCTAATTTATCGAAAGGATACCAACAACGGGTCGGCATCGCGCAAGCCATTATTCACAATCCAGCCGTGGTAATCCTCGACGAGCCAACCGTCGGACTCGATCCGATTCAAATCAGGGAAATTCGCAGTCTGATCAAAACTCTGGGTTCCGAGCGTAGCGTCATATTATCAACCCACATTCTTTCCGAGGTGCAAGCCGCCTGTGACCGTGTATTGATTATTCGTGAAGGTAAACTGATTTACAGCGCTTCTATCGAGACACTCAAAAATTATCGCAACAAGCACAGCATAACGGTTGCCTTAAAGCAGCCGCCCTCGATTGATCGACTGCAGCAAATTGATCAGGTAGAGCAGGTTGAAATCATTGACGACAATCGGTTTCGGCTCAGTTTCGATTCAGATTCTATAGCGCAATCCATAGTTCGGGCATCGATCGAGCAGGACTGGGGATTATACGAACTGGTACCCGACCATACCTCGCTCGAAGATTTGTTCATAGAACTAACCCAGGACGAAGCTACTGATCTCGAAAATGCTGAGGCCGAGGCATGATACTTACCATCGCGCGGCGTGAAATTAGTACCATGTTCCTGTCGCCCCTGGCCTGGATCATTCTCGGTATCATTCAGATTGTTCTCGGTTTCATGTTTCTCTCTCTACTGGATAACTATGCTATTTTACAGCCGCAGCTGATGCGCCTCGAAAATACGCCGGGTGTAACCGATATTGTCATCGCGCCACTGTTCCAGCTAGCCGCAATTATTCTGCTAATGATTATGCCGCTGATCACTATGCGATCCTTCGCCGAAGAAAAACGCAACAAAACGCTGACCCTGTTGATATCGTCACCTTTGAGCATGATCGAGATCGTGCTTGGAAAATTTCTCGGCCTGTTCCTGTTTGTTCTAATCCTGGTCAGCATGCTGATGTTAATGCCACTATCACTTTATATGGGTAGCGCACTGGATACCGGCAAACTGGTATCGATTTATCTGTCTATGCTGTTATTGCTGGGATCATTCGCGGCCATCGGTCTGTATATATCGAGCCTGACCAACAATCAAACCATCGCCGCCATGGGTACCTTTGGCGCCCTGTTGATGTTATGGATTATCGACTGGGTTGGCGAAACCCTGGGCGATGGTCAAACCATCGCCGCCTACCTTTCGATATTGCGACATCACCAGAGCATGCTGGAAGGTGTATTCAGCTCCAGCGACCTCGCCTACTATCTGTTGTTAATCGTTACCTTTCTGGTACTGACTATTCGCCAACTGGATCGGGATCGGCTGTTGTGATGATGGATTCCCGCTTGCGTTGGCAAATCCGACTACAGTCGGGTCTGTTCGTCGTATTGTTTCTATCCGTGGTGGGATTACTCGGCTGGCTCAGCCAACTCAATCCGTTATCGATTGACCTCAGCGCCAACCAGCGCAATAGCCTGTCAGCGGAGACTATCCGCCTGGTGAAATCACTTCAACATCCCATTGATATAACGATTTTTATCTCCCCTGTTAACGAAAATCGGGAGGTACTGGAGCGCCTGTTTGAGCGCTACCAGCACCAGCAGCCGCTAGTGAAATTTCGTAGCCTCAACCCGGACCTAACCCCCGAACTGTTACGTCAGTACGATATCCGATCCGATGGCGAAGTTCTGATCGAATACCAGGGGCGTAGTGAAAAAATTAGCCAGGTTAGCGAGGCAAAGGTAACCAATGCGATTCAGCGCCTGGTCCGACTGGGAGACCGCTGGCTGGTATTTTTACAGGGCCACGGCGAACGCAATCCTTATAGCGAGAGCAACCACGATTTCAGTGAATTTGCCTCACGGCTGGCTGGTAATGGTTTTACGATCGAAAATCTGGCACTTACACAGACCAATAGCATCCCGCAAAATACCGACGTGCTGGTGATTGCCAGTCCGCAGGTAGCGTTGTTGCCCGGGGAGATCGAGTTGATACAGGAATATATCGAACGCGGCGGCAGCCTGCTGTGGTTAGCCGATACCGAGCAAACCATCGACAGCATGGAGCTCATCTCAGACCAGTTAGGCATCGAATTTTTACCCGGCGTAATCGTCGATCCTAGTTCCCAGTTACTCGGTCTCAATCGGATCGATTTTGCCCTGGTTGCCAACTACCCTCGCCACCCCGTCACCCAGGGTATTGATAGTTTATCGCTGTTTCCGCAAGCGCAGGCACTCGAGTTTTATGACGAGACCAACACCTGGCAGCAACGCAGTTTCCTGTTGAGCAGTGACGCGAGCTGGAATGAGACCGGCAGTATGTCAGGCGAGGTTTTTAAAGGTGACAACGACGATGAAACACCAGGGCCACTCGACATTGGTATGACTTTAAGTGCCAGTCATGAACCGGACGACGCGCCACAGTTTGAGCAACGCATCGCCATCGTCGGTGATGCTGATTTTCTTTCGAATCGTTATCTTGGTAATGGCAGTAATCTTGAAATCGGGCTCAACCTGATGAACTGGCTGGGCCATGACGATAATCTTATTTCCATCAGCCCACGTGCTGCACCCGATACCCGGCTAGAGCTGTCACAGACACAGCAAATTATTATTGGCCTGGGTTTTTTAATATTTCTGCCACTATCACTGTTTGGCAGCGGATTGACTATCTGGCTAAAACGCCGTAATCGATAATCATGGCGCTGAAGATGCTATCAAGGCGCTGGTTGATCAATTATCTGCTGATCGCGTTGATCGGCATATTTATTTATGCCGGAAATCGTTACCAGGCAGGCAGCGGGTTTCCACCTGTAAATAGTATTAGCAGCCTGAAACCCCAGGATATCCATCGCGTAATCATCCAGACTGCCGATAACAACCGCTTCGTGCTTGGTAATTCCAGCAATCAATGGCGATTCGAAAATCCCGTGCAATGGCCGGCCGACAATACTACGCTGGAGCGGATAATCAGTATTGTGAAGAGTAATCCCGATGCAAGACTGCCTGCCGATACGATAGACCTGGCAACGTTTGGGCTGCAAAAGCCGCGGGCTACGCTGACACTTAACGATACCCCTGTTGATTTTGGCACGACTAACAATATCGGCGGTCGCCGTTATGTAAAGATTGCATCGACGGTCTACCTGTTACCCGACATACACCTGCATTTTATCACCCAGGGCATTAATGGATTGATCGACCGGCGGCTGTTACCGCGGTCAGTAGCACTCGAGGCACTCGAGCTCGGCAAATTGAGTCTGCGTAAAAAAAGCGACGGCGCCTGGCAAGGCAATGCAGTCGGAGAGGACGAGACTACGCGATTAAATCGACTTGCCAATAACTGGCAAACCCGGAATGCTGGCAGTATAAAGATTTTTGATCGATCTAAGGCAATGATAGAAAAAATTGTCGCAACGCTGGAAAATGGTAGCAAAATAGATTTCCTGTTAATGGCTATCACACCCGAAATAGTCATCGCGCGCCCCGACCTCGGCGTGCAGTATCATTTTGCCGAAAACCAGTATTATGATTTATTGTCGATCGCCAATCAAAATCCTTAAATTCCTGGCCACTATTCTACTGCTAGTGACCCTCGATGTGTTTGCCAGGGAGGACAATCTGCCCAGGTTTGAACTGGGTATATCTCTGGCAGGCCTCAATTTACCCCATTACCGGGGCTCTGCGGGCTCATCCAACTACCTGTTACCTTTACCCTATCTCAAGTACCGCGGCGAGCGATTTCAGATCGACAATGGTATCGAGGGCATCCTGACCATTACTGAAGATCTAATCCTCACCATCAGCGGCAATGCAACTGCGCCGGTAGATGAAGATAGCCCCGAACGCGTGGGCATGGAGGAACTTAAAGGCAGCGTCGAAATAGGCCCTTCTCTCGACTACCGTTTATACCGTGCCAGGCGCAGCAGTTTGTGGCTGGAGTTACCGCTCAGGGTCGCGGTGACCTTCGAAAGCAACCCACAGGTGATTGGCCGGGTGTTTCATCCGCGCCTGGCCTGGGATAAGCCTTACCTCGTCAAAGGCGACTGGAAACTATATTTCGCTGCCGGTCCAATGTATGCGAACGATGAATATCACGATTATTATTACTCGGTTGATCCTGTCGATGCCATACCTGGACGACCCGTCTATCAAGCCGAGGGCGGGTATAGCGGTTTCCGCACAGACTTTACCTTTAGCAGGCGATTCGATGACCTATGGTTCGGTGGATTTATCCGCTACGATAACCTGAATCGCTCGGTCATCGAAGACAGTTCACTGGTATCCGAGAATACCGTCTGGACTTCAGGCCTGGCACTCACCTGGGTTTTTATGACACGCTAATGCCTGAACTACCCGAAGTTGAAACTACCATGCAGGGAATTGCGCCCTATGTGTGCAATCAGACAATCGAACGTTTTATCGTACGCAATCGCCAGCTACGCTGGCCTGTCGCCAGGGAAACCGCCAATCTGCAGGGGCGACTGATCGAAGCCGTATCCCGACGCGGGAAATACATTCTGATGCGACTCGACCGTGGTAATCTGATCTGGCATCTGGGAATGTCGGGCAGTATGAAAATTCAGCCCGTGGGTAGCCCGAGCGAAACTCATGAACACATCGAAGTGCAATTAGCATCGGGGCAGGCGCTCAAGTTTCGCGATCCGAGGCGCTTCGGAGCCCTGCTTTACACGGTATCCGACCCGCTTCAGCATCGCTTGCTTAAAAATCTTGGTCCCGAGCCACTGTCGGACGAATTTAACGTCGACTACTTCTACCCGGCCTGTCGTAGGCGTAGTGCTTCGATCAAATCGGTTATTATGGATAGTCAGCGGGTAGTTGGAATTGGCAATATATACGCCAGCGAGGCCCTGTTTCTAGCTGGAATCAATCCGGCACGCGCAGCCGGTGGTATCAGCAAGAAACGCATTCAACGCCTGGTCGAGACGATCAAACATACACTGCGAACGGCGATACTACAGGGCGGCACCACGTTGCGAGATTTCACCCAGGTGGACGGTAATCCCGGCTACTTCAGTCAAAATCTAAACGTTTACGGTATCAAGCAAGGCTGCCCGGTTTGCGCCACGACAATCAAAAAAATCGTTCAGGGACAACGTTCCTCCTATTATTGTCCCAGGTGCCAGACATGAGGCAATCAGCCGCCGGGAGAGATAGCCTATTGGCGCCAATTGTCTTTAATAAATGGGGTAATAAATGGGTGGCGGTGTTTTTCTCGATGGACACACAGTGGACTCGATTGTAGCCTCCCTCACAGCAGTTAAAATATATATATACCGGGCAAAATTATGCATAACCAGTTACCAGGCAAACGATCGATCATATTTGTAGCACTACTAACAGTGGCATTTAACCTGAATGCCAGTGAGCCAGTCAGCAAGAGTTTCCTCACTGGTATTGCTATTGGCGGGCACGACACGGTCGCTTACCACAGGCTTGGCAACAGTGAACCGCATCGAGCCATCGAGGGTAACCAGGTCTGGAAAGCCGAATGGAAAGGTGCTGACTGGTTGTTCTCGAGCAAGACCGATCGTGACCTGTTTGCCGCTGACCCCGAGCGATATTCACCCGCCTACAATGGCTTTTGTGCCAATGCGCTGAGTCTCGGAGAGGGTCTGATCAGAACTGACGGTAGCCACTGGCAAATTTTCGGCAATCGACTCTACACATTCTACGCAGCACGCGGGCGCGAACGCTGGCTGGCCGGTGATTTCGAAGCATATAAATTGATAGCAGATAATGCCTGGAAAAGCCTGGTCGGCAAGTAGCAAACACCCTGTCCGTGCATCGACCGCCACAAGCATCGACAGGCCAAAAGTACTCTCCGATTGAACCTGGCATGCCCGACAATGGCAGGCATATAATGTCAATGGCTCGCCATTAATCCGGTAACGAATATTTCCACATTGGCACTGGCCAGAGTGAATTGATATTGAATCAGTCTCTGTAATGATCTCCCGCTCGAATATTGTTAAATTTGATCTTCACTGTTTGAGTTGCCCGCCATTTCTACCCTGGTGCAGATACCGATTAAAATCGCAATTTATACCGTGAACTCAGATGTCTGCAGGGCCTCCAGTACATAGTGCTGTCTCATTGGATAGATTCACCAGAGTGCCTATACTTGTAAAGAACAGAAATAATTGCAACCATAGTTGATCAGGGTTTGACATGGGCTAAGTTTCAATCTTGTAATTAAAATTTCTACTGTTTGGGGTATCTACCTTGCCACAAGTACACTCATTATTTGCTGCGCTTAAAACGGAGCTGAAAGCCCGGGGGGTGACTTACCTGGGTGTCGCCAATCACATTGGACTGACCGAAGCCTCGGTAAAGCGTATGTTTTCACAGGAAGACATGTCACTCAAGCGTCTGGATAGTATTTGCCAGATGCTGGAAATAGATCTGTCACAGCTAACCCGAACTAACGATTCGGATACCCGGGCCCTGAAAATTTTAACCGAGACCCAGGAGCTGGAGATTGTCTCTGATGAACGGCAGCTTGCTGTCTCGTTTCTGGTGTTCCACGGCTGGACATACGAGGAATTGCTTAAGTACTTCGATTTTAGCGAACCCGAACTGATCCAGAGACTGGCCAAATTGGATAAACTAAAACTAATTGAATTATTGCCGAAAAACCGCATCAGGTTGCGAGTTGCACCAAGTTTCACCTGGAGAAAAAATGGCCCTATCTGGAAATTTTTTGTAGCTCACTTCGAAAGCCCGTTCATGGCAAATCAGTTTGACGGGGAACACGATTTTCTGCGCTTCTTGTCCGGGATGTATTCACCTTCAACCTGCTCAATCATACTCAAAAAACTAAATGACCTGACCGTAGAAATTGACCAGTTAAATCAACAGGACAGGGTTTTGGCATTCGAGGAACGTGCTCCTTTTGGTGTGCTATTGGCGATGCGGCCATGGCACGCTGAGTTCTTTGAGAAAATGCGCAGGCAATGACCTGTGAAGGTCGCATTAATTAAGATTTTGCAAAAATTGACCCGTTAATCACCGGGGGCTTCGACACATGAATTGCAAATTAGCACTTGTCCGATACGCTTTCGCCGAGTTTCCAGTGATAACACCCATTCACGATCTTGCCAGGGCGGATCATGCCGCACATGGCGGCAATGCCCACATTCGAGATCGGCAACCCAGTGATTTTCTTCGTCACGATGAAACCCCATAATGGTACGTTCGGGCGGGGATTGTTTAACCACCGTCGGAAGAAACTACGGCAGACCCAATACCACGTGGATCAGAGGCAGCGTCGAGCTTCCCGGTCTCATGGTCGACAATAATAGTTTGCATATTACCGTAGCGATAGGACATTTGTTTCAATTCATGGCCAAGACCCAGCAGTGATTTTTGCGTCGCCTGATCGAAAGCACTGTCTTCAAAAGATATTTGATCTGGAAAATATTGATGGTGAAACCTCGGTAGCGAGACGATTTCTCTAGCGCTACCGCCGCGCAGGAATTCGAGTATGCCCAGCAATTGCATGGTGATGATTCGACTACCACCGGGGGTGCCCGAAATCAGGCTTTTATCGGTTTTGTACACGAATGCCGGGGTCATGCTGGAGAGCATACGCTTCCCTGGCTGAATTGCATTCGCGCTGCTACCGAGCAGGCCGTAGGCATTTGGCTCACCGGGTTTGGCAGAAAAATCATCCATCTCATCATTGAGCAATACCCCCGTGCCCCCTGCAACCAGGCCCGAACCAAACGGATAATTGACCGACAGTGTTGCAGAAACCATATTACCCTGCTGATCGATAATGGAAAAGTGGGTGGTGTCATTGCCGCTCGCTTCCTCGCCGATTGTGCCAATATCGGCACTCCGGCTGGCACGCAAAACTGATATGCCCTTCGTTAGATGTTGCGCGTAAGCCTCACTGGTTAAATGTTTTACTGGCACGTCAACATAGTCCAGGTCACCGAGATAGGCGGCGCGGTCACGGTAGGCCCGACGCATTGCCTCAACAAGCAAGTGAATACGTTGGGTGGCGCCCGCCTGATCGTAGCCCAAAATCCCGAGCATATTGAAGATGCTGGCTAACACCACACCACCTGATGACGGTAAGCTCGCGGTGACAAAGCGTGCCGAACCAAATTCAAAACGTACCGGGTCGCGTTCCACTACCTGGTATTGATTCAAATCCTGCAATGACCAGACGCCGCCGTTTGCCTGTACACTGGCGACCAGTTTTTGTGCCACCTCACCCTGATAAAAACCATCGGCTCCCTCGGCGCTCATTTTGCGAAGTGTACGCGCCAGATCCGGCTGTTTTAGCAAACTATTGAGCTCAGGAATTTCTCCATCACGCAGCAAAGATTGCCGCGTAGATTGAAACCGCTGCAACACCGGCAGGCGAAATTTTGCCAGGCGTCGATAGGTATCATCAATTTGAAAACCATGTTCAGCGTACTCAATGGCGCTGGACAGAGATGGTTTTAATGGCAGCAGGCCGTAATTCTTTTGCAGATAATCAAGTGCGGCCGGGATACCAGGGATACCAGCCGATGTGGCGCCATTCATCGAACGGTCGTGATCCACCTCGCCATTCGCATCGAGGTAAAAATCACGCGTTGCCTTCAACGGCGCACGTTCACGCGCATCGAGCATCACCTGTCGATTCTGTTTTTGCTGGTGCAGCAAATAAAAGCCACCGCCGCCAATTCCCGACGAATAGGGTTCCACCACCGCCAGTGTACTGGTTACCGCTATCGCTGCATCAAAAGCATTGCCACCACTAGCGAGAATTTCTATACCCGCCTTTGTCGCCAGCGGATGTGCCGATGCAACCGCAAATTCAGCCGCGTTTAGCCCACCTGACAACTGCAGCAGGCAGATAAAAAAACCGATACTAGGAAACCTGATCCAATGGTTGTCAATCATTTATAAAACTTTAATCTGTGCCGGTGAGGAGATGATATTTGGTCAATAATTCAGCCTCGGTCTCGGGGTGAGCCGGGTTTAACGGGATACAGTCGACAGGACATACCTCTACACACTGCGAGGTTTCAAAATGGCCAACACATTCGGTGCACAGATCGGGGTTGATTTCATAATACTCTTCACCCGGGAATATTGCTTCGTTGGGACATTCGGGTTCGCAAACATCACAATTAATACATTCATCTGTGATCATTAACGCCATGCTTAACCTTCTGTCGATACCTGATTCGAGATTGAGGTGCCGGTCACTTTGTCAGTTTTAGTTTTTCAGTCAGTCTGCGCAGAACATCGGGGTGTAAAAACTCGGATACATCCCCCTCCAGGCGCGCAATTTCACGCACCAGGCTCGACGATACGAAGGCATACCGTTGGGCAGCGGTTAGAAACACGGTCTCTATTTCAGGCGCAAGTGACCGATTCATTCCGGTCAATTGCACTTCGTATTCAAAATCGGAAATCGCGCGTAGTCCTCGAATGATGACTCCAGCGTTGCAATCTCGCGCAAAATTGATCAGCAGACCCGAGAAAGGCTTGATCGAAATTCTCGGGTTATCGTCGAACACGTCTTTCAACATATCGGTACGCTCATCGATATCGAAGAAAGGCTGTTTGCTGAGGCTGTCGGCAACACCAATTACGACCTCATCAAACATCTTTAGCGCGCGTTCACAAATGTCAATATGTCCCCGGGTTACAGGATCGAAGGTCCCGGGATAAATAGCGATTTTCGTCATCCGGATTCTCGCTTGGCTCGACAGTACCGAGCCTGCCAGTGGTAAGTATCGTGTCAGTTTAGCCGCTTAGACGCCATTCTGCTATAGCATAATTGACGCGTCCGGCCTTTTTCTGTTTCAACCATAACAGACCGGCATGGGTCAGCTCCAACTGCTCGCCCAGGGGCCATTCGAAGTAGATTTTGGCACCATCGACCAGTTTCCGATGCCTAATCAGACTCGCTAGTACCTGCTGGCGAAGCGGCGTTAACGCGTAGGGGGGATCGATAAATACCAGGTCATATTGACCCTTTATATCTACGATCAAATCAATCGCGTCCCCTGCCAGTATTGTAATCCGGTCAGCCTGTAAATGTTTTGCCTGCCTATCGAGATTACTCCAGGCCAGCGGATTTTTCTCGATCATGGTCAGGTGTTTTGCTTCCCGCGACAGTGCTTCAAATCCGAGTGCGCCACTACCAGCAAAGCAGTCCAGAACCCTGGCTCCGGGACAATCCATCATCAGCCAGTTAAACAGGGTCTCGCGAATACGATCAGGCGTCGGCCTCAGCCCGTCAATCTCTGGCACGGCCAGTTTTCTGCCCCGCCAACGTCCGCCAATTATGCGTAACTGTTGCATTGTTTAAAATATTCGAACATGGTTGGTCAGTATGGGCATCCGTTCGCACAGAATCAATCGCTTTCTGTTAGCATATTATGCCTGATTTCACGATCCTCGGAAAAGCAATGTTTGGCTTCAAATCAGATCAGAAAATCGATGACACCAGCGAGCAGGAATCATCAGGAATTTTCTCGTCCCTGAAAAAAAGACTTTCCAAAACCCGCGCCAGCCTGTCTGCCGGGATCGGCGATATCCTGCTCGGAAAAAAACAGATCGACGACGACTTGCTCGAAAAACTCGAAGACCAGTTGTTGATGGCTGACGTCGGCATCGAGGCGACGCAGAAATTAACGCACAGGATTACCCAGGCTGCCACCCGCGATTCGCTCCAAAACAGCGAGAGTCTGCTACCCGTGTTAAAACAAAGCATGGTGGATATACTTTCACCAGGCGCCTCACCACTATTGATAGACGGGCAGCACAAACCGTTTGTAATCCTGATGGTTGCGGTGAATGTTGCCGGTAAAACCACGACCGTGGGCAAGCTCGCCCAACAATTTCAAAAACAGGGGCATCGCGTCATGATGGCAGCCGGTGACACATTTCGTGCCGCCGCAGTGGAACAGTTACAAATTTGGGGGCAGCGACTCGACATACCGGTAATCAGTCAGGGTCAGGGCGCCGACGCCGCCTCGGTAATTTTCGACGCACTCAAGTCGGCCCAGGCACGGAATATCGATATCCTGATAGCAGACACTGCCGGTCGTTTGCACACGCAGAACAATCTGATGGATGAGCTCGCAAAAATAAAACGCGTGATGGGCAAAATTGATCCGAGCGCGCCCCATGAAACCATGCTTGTACTCGATGCCGGCACCGGTCAAAATGCCCTGTCTCAGGCGAGCAATTTCAAACAGGCTATTGGCGTCACAGGTATCACCCTGACCAAACTCGACGGTACCGCTAAAGGTGGTATGATTTTCAGTGTCTCGGAGAACCTTCAGTTACCGATACGCTATATTGGTGTCGGTGAATCAGTTGACGACTTACGTGAGTTTGACAGTAATGAATTTGTAGATGCGTTAATGTCAGAATTTGACTCCACACAAAATTAACACTCCAATGATCCAGTTCAACAATGTCAGCAAACGGTTTGAGGGCGGATACGACGCGCTTAGTAATGTGACGATGCACCTGGGCGTGGGCGAAATGGCCTTTCTAACCGGGCCCTCAGGCGCTGGTAAAAGCACACTGCTTAAAATTATTTCCCTGATTGAAAAACCAACCAGGGGTCAGGCTCTATTGAACAGGATCAACCTGAATACAATATCCAGACAACGCATACCCTATATCCGTCGCAATATCGGCATTACCTTCCAGGATCATCAACTGCTGTTTGATCGCCCCGTGTTCGATAATGTAGCGATACCCCTGATCATCCAGGGATATCGGCATCAGGAAATAGCGAAGAGGACGCGAGCTGCTCTCGATAAGGTAGGCCTGTTAAAAAAAGAAAAATCGATGCCTATTGCACTATCTGGCGGTGAACAACAACGCGTCGGAATAGCTCGCGCAGTGGTGCACAGACCGATGTTATTGCTCGCCGATGAACCTACTGGCAACCTGGATCCTGTACTTTCACGCGAGATAATGCAAATTTTTGTAGATTTTCATCAGGTAGGCGTATCGGTACTGGTGGCCAGCCACGATCTCGCTTTAATTGATGAGCTGCAAAAACCGGTACTCACTCTCAACGCTGGAAAATTGATCCATAACGACCTCGATAAAGGTGCAGCCGATGCCATTCACTCTGCCGGACCGGAGACCCGGATATCGCACTATTCTGACACGAGGGACTGGTAAGAAATGGCTAATAATATCCGCCGTGACAAGCCAGCTACACTTAACAAGATGGGTGCTTATTTTCTGCACCATATGCAGTCTTTAGTATTCAGCCTCGGAAAAATTTACCAGACGCCAACGACAACAATTATGACAGTGGCTGTTATCGGTATTACTTTATCCTTGCCGGGCGGATTTTATTTATTTTTAAAGAATATTGACGCGGTGTCTGGCGATTTTCGCTCCAGCAGCCAAATCGCCCTTTACCTGGATATTGAACTGGATGAGAAAGAAGCCAGGTCCCTGGAACGCCAGGTTGCCGATATGCCAGAGGTCGCGGAAACCGAGTTTGTTTCGAAACAAAAATCCCTGGAGAAATTCAGGCAAACCTCTGGTTTTGGTAAGAGCATCGATACCTTATCAAGCAATCCTTTGCCCCATACTATCATCGTGGAACCGGCCAGTAGTGCCGATACTTTCGCGGTAAAGAACCTGTTAAATTTGCTTCAGACCCTACCCGGCGTTGAGATCGCCAAACTCGACACCGAATGGCTGGAAAGGCTTTACACGATACTCGAAATCGCGAAACGATCGGTTGCCATTATCACCATTTTATTCGGCTTTGCGGTGTTGTTAATCATCGGTAACACGATCAGACTGGATATTCAGAATCGGTATCAGGAAATAATCGTAACCAAGTTAATCGGTGCAACCAATGCGTTTATCCGCCGGCCATTTCTCTACGGTGGCCTCTGGTACGGCCTGTTAGGCGGGTTGATTTCCTGGCTCATCGTTGAGATCGGGTATCTGGCCATCTCGGGTCCTCTGGAACGGCTAAATTTGCTATATCAGGCCGACCTGGTGCTTATTACATTTACTTTTCAAGACTTTATAATTCTGATAATTTCCAGTACCCTGCTCGGATTAACTGGCTCCTGGATTGCAGTGGCCAGGCATCTCAATCAAATAGAGCCAACCTGACACATGCTTAATAAACGTCGACTGTTGTTGATAGACTCGTCTGATTCGGCGCGAACCATTTTGTATAATGAAATTGCTAAACAGATGCCTAGCCTCGATATTATTGCCTGCGCGACCGCAAAAGAGGCACTGACCGCGATCAAACGTTTCGAATTCGAGATCGTCACCACCAGTATTGAGCTATCCGATATGGATGGCTATAAACTCATCGAACAGGTTCGAAATTCCGACAAAAATAAGGATGCTGCCATCTTTGTCGTCTCCAGCGACTCCGATACTCGCATCGTCGACGATGCTATGGATGATACCAACGAGGTGACGGCCTATATTGACAGGGCTGAAGGGCATCAGGCACTGGT
>PVMK01178075.1_pt1 | contig 26317 bp, 29 predicted proteins | sample 1853481 | NCBI WGS metagenome assembly PVMK01 (sample SAMN08533507, study PRJNA380276) | Marine sediment metagenome, whole genome shotgun sequencing project.
TTGACGCACCACAAGGCGATGCACTCCGGGCGAGGGCACTCATTGCTCCTTCTCCAGCAATTTGTGGCTGTCGGCAGCCGTCAACCTGCAGTCGTAGACCTCCTTGAGTCCATTCACGACCTTGATCGTTTCCTCGGAGAAGGGCGCCTTGCCTTCAAAACTGTGCAGGACAATGCCCTCCAGCAGGTCTCCAAGCGACAGCTCGCAATACTCTGCCAGTCCTTTCAGGACTTTCAGGAGGGATTTTTCGATGCGGACGCCGGTTTGCGTCCTTTGGATCAGATGTTTTGGCATGATTTCCTCAGTGATTCGTCTTAGGTGTTACCATGGTAACAACATAACACGATAGGTCAAGCCCTGCAGGTGACGCCAACAGCGACAGCGCGGAATCCGGACCATTCTTAACGTACTATTGGCCTGAGCGCTGTTCCAACGACAACAAAGCGCAACAGAGCGGGGACCATCAGCTTGGCGACGTTTGAAGATCTAAGGAAAGGATTCGAACTCGGGCCGTGGACTGTCTTGCCCGAGCGCAACTTGTTGCGGGACGGTGAGACCCGGGTGACGGTAGAACCGCGCCCGATGGATGTGCTGGTATTTCTGGCGAGCCGTCAAGGTGAGGTTGTCAGTAACGAGGATCTTGTCGAGGCCCTGTGGGACGGGCGCGCGATGAGCGACGAACCGATTACCCGTAGTATCTCTGTTATTCGCAGCTGCCTCGGTGACGATAGCCGACATCCCACCTACATCGAGAGAATCGCACGGCGTGGCTATCGACTCATGCTGCCCGTTACGCCACTCGTCGCCCCTGAGCCGGAGGAGCCGGAAGAATTCCGTTCTTCCCTGCGTATTTGTGGCCAATCGTGGGCGGTGCCCTGGCAATCGCTGTGATCGCGATTGTTGTCCTTGGCAATCGACCATCCTCCATGAGTTCTGTCGTCGTGTGTCCGTTTGAAAACATGAGTTCGGAGCTGAACGAGCCGTTTGTCTATGGATTCAGGGAACAGTTGGTCAGCACACTTTATCGCGTGCCCAAGCTCAGGGTCGTTAAGGCACCGTGCGAAGTCCCTGTTCATCAAATTCCAGAAGAGTTGGGCGTTGACTCGGTGGTTACGGGCAGCGTTCAGCAGGCAGGTGGCCGAGTAAGAATCACGGCGCAGGTGGTGGCAGGTGACGGTGTGGTTCTTTGGTCTGAAAGTATCGACGGCGCGGCTGAGGAAGTGGAGGAAGTGTTTGGGCTGCATGAACGGGTCGCCAACCGTGTGCGTGATGCGATTTTGGGCAAGTCGGAAATTGCGGTTACAGCACCACCCGACCGGCCAGCTTCGAGGCGTATGACCTTTATTTGCTCGGCGACTTCGCCTTTAGCAAACGCTCAGAACCAGAACTGAATCGAGCCGTGGAATTTTTCACAGAAGCGATAAATCTGGACCCCAACTACGGACCTGCCTACCTGGGGCTCGCAAATTCGTACGTACTGCTAGCTGACTATCCGGGCAACGACCGGGAATCACTGTACGAAATGGCCATCGAAACCGCCAATACCGGGGCGGAACTGGATCCCGGAATTCGAGACTCGGCGGGTACGGTCTACGGATTTGTTGCAACCAAGAGATTCAATTGGGCGGACGCGGCCGAAGCCTTCGAGACTGCGATCAACAGTTCAAGTGTCTATCCGACGTCACACCACTGGTATTCGCGATTCCTGGCCGACGTAGGGCTACTCGAGAAGTCACTGGAACAGGCGAAGATGGCCCAGGAAATGGACACCGCATCGCCCATACTGAATGCGCGGCTTGGCGTTGCTTATCACTGGCTGAACGACTCGGAAAACGCTGATAGATACTACGCAAAAGCTGCCGACAAAGAAGTCGGTTCCTGGATTCACAATCTCTCCTACACGCTTTTCCTGATACGTGAACAACGAATAGACGAGGCCAGACAAAAGGCGAAAGAAGCATTGCTATCGTATAGCCAGCCAACGGGATGGGTTGACGCGGTTTTCGACGGAATAATGAATGCGTCCGACACAGAAAGCCTTGGTGAAACCGCTGCAGCCATTTCTGCGGCTGCAAAAAGCGGTGTTTTGCAAAAGAACATAGAACTGACGCTTTGGGCATTGCTGGGTCAGGGGGACAAGGCGATGGCGGCAGCCTGGGCATTGCAGCAGTCGGGTGAATTCTACGAAATTGAAATAATTTATCTGGATGAATTCAAAGTGCTTCGTGAACACGAAGAATTTCCGGAGCTTCTGCAGGCACTGGGCCTCACCGATTACTGGAGCAGTATCGGGTGCCGATGGAATAACGATCACGTGCTTTGCGACGCTGCGTAGCGTTTGGTGAATATTTTACTGAGAGCTATTCGATTATTTTTCGCCGCGTTTCCTTGAGTCGACCGCGCTTGGTCTTTTCGTCGAGACGTTTTTCCCTGGATCGTGTAGGTGGTTTGGTCGGTTTCCGCGCCTTTTTTTCGACCAACGCTTTTCGAATCATCTCCGCCAGCTTTGCAAGTGCATCTGACCGGTTCTTGTCCTGGCTGCGAAATCTCTGGGACTTGATAACGATGATGCCCTCTTTGGAAATACGCTGATCCCGGAGGCGCAACACGCGCTCCTTGTCATTATCCGAAAGCGCCGACGATGCCTGAACGTCGAATCGAATATGAATAGCTGTCGACACCTTGTTGACGTTCTGACCGCCCGCACCCCGGGAGCGAATAGCTGAAATTTCTATCTCGGTCAGGGGGATGGAAACGTTGTCGTTGATCTCGAGCATGCGGCAATTATACGGGTGGAAATGTGTGAGAATGCCGCACTTATGGCCAAACGCAACCTGTCAATTCTTTTAAGCTGCCAGCTAATCTCGGCGACAGGCGCAATAGTGCTGGTGACACTCGGCGGGATCATCGGTTCGGAGCTGGCCGGCAACCGGGCACTGGCCACGCTGCCGGTGTCGGTCATGGTAATCAGTGTCGCAGCGACAACCATACCGGCGACGCTCCTGATGCGTGCTATTGGCCGCAAGCTCGGATCTGCACTTGCCTCGCTGTCGGCTGCCGCGTCGGCACTGCTGGCAGCGTACGCAGTCACGGTCTCGAGCTTTCCACTATTCATCGGTGCTGCCGCCATCTTCGGCATCAACATGGCTTTTACACAGCAATACCGTTACGCCGCAGTTGAGAGCGTCAAGCACGACCATGCCGGTCGCGCGATTTCGATCGTGCTGGTCGGTGCGATCGGTGGAGCCTTCGTCGGTCCCGAACTTGTGAAACACGCTCCATCCTGGCTTGGCGACGTCCCCTATGTGGGCACGCTGATTGCAGTGGCCGCGTTGTATGTCGTCCAGTCACTCCTGTTTCTGACGCTCGGTCCCCTGCGGGGCGAGGAACACGGCACGACAACGCAATCCCACAGATCGTTGGCTCAGATTGTCAGACAACCGGTGTTTATTGTTGCGGTACTCGGCGGGACAGTCGCTTATGGCGTGATGACGTTGATCATGACGGCCACACCACTCAGCATGCATATCAATGACGGCTATTCTCTTGAGGAAACAGCCAACGTAATCCGGGGCCACGTCCTCGGCATGTACGTTCCGTCCCTGGTGTCCGGACTGCTGATCGAGCGGCTCGGTACGGTCAAGATGATGACGGTGGGTGCCATAGCGCTTCTGGCGGCGGCTTTGCTTGGATTACAGGGGCAGTCGATCATGCATTACTGGTTTGCCCTGGTAATGCTGGGCGTCGGCTGGAATTTTCTCTATATCGGCGGTACGACGATGCTCACGCTGACCTATTCGATGGCCGAGCGATTCAAGGCGCAGGCCGTCAATGAATTCAGCGTGTTCGGCACATCGGCCATCGCATCACTGCTTGCGGGGACTGTAATGTACTACTACGGCTGGTACACACTTGTTTTGCTTCCGATCCCGTTGCTGTTAGTGATTGTCGCGGGGCTATTCATCGTTCGCCATAATCCGCTGGTTCGAATTTGATCTCAGTCGAGTTGTGCCAGCACTTGAAGGACATCGTTTCGGGCTGTGTCGATGCTGTCTGAGATCTTCGCTGCCGCCTCGTCTGATGCACCCAGGCCCGACCAGTTTTCCTGCCAGACTTCGACAAGACTCGCCGTAGCACTACTGGCCGGCTCGGGTGTCAGGGCACCGAGATCTCGCACGGTCAATGCATAGGACCAGCCTGTGCGCGGATTGCCTTCCTGATTATCCCTGTCGTAGTGGGCGAAGAATACGACCCTGTCCAGTTCACCGAGCTTCAAGAGCAGCTGCATGCCGGCTACACGGACATTTCGATTGCTTTCGGTTTGTTCGTTACGCCAGGTATTGTATCCCAGGCTCGAGAGGGCAACGACGAGACTGATGAGGGCAACGGAATTGCGTCGTATCTGGTCGGTGAATGATGTCATGTCTGATACCTCGGCTAGGATGGGTCACGAATCTGCGGACTCGACACAAACCTAAGGTAACAAAATCATCCATGGAAGACGCCTGTATGACGAGGATATGTACCGCCTGAATTAGCTGGCAGTAGACAAAAACACGCCCGATGTCTTGCGAACATCGGGCGCTTTGTATTTCGTCGGGCGAAGGTTACGCGGATTGAGCTGGGATCTGATCTCTTCTCAGAAGAAATTGACACTGAATCCGAGCGACAGGACCGGGTAGGCTTTGTAGTCTTCAAATTCGGCCTCGAGTTCGAGACGCTCGGTCTCGAGCGCATCCATGAAGTTCTGGTCATCTGCAAGAGTGCCATCGGCTGTGAGCGTGACGGACGGTTCGCCTTGCCACAGCACGCCAAGATCGAGATTCAAACCCACCTTGCCGAATACATTGAAGTCGAATCCGAAGCCGAGGTAGGGCGCAACATCCTCAAAGAATGTCGTGCTGCGCAATGTTCCAACCTGGGTCTGGTCGTAAGGGACACCGCCGATATCGAACGTCGGTGAATCCGCGCTCACCATCTGCAACTCGTTGCCATTCGAAAACGCGCCTGCGGTCACCCGGAACGGGCTCAACGGAAAACGAAAGTTCATCGTCGCATAATAGGTCTCGAGCTGTAGCGTCGCGTTGTAGTTGACGCCGGCCTGGGAGCCTTCATCATCGTAATCAAAGGCGTTCGCGCCCGCGCGGATGTCGAACCAGGCTATCGGCCGCCAGGTCGCTTCAAGACCCAGGCCGAGCGTGCCGGCTTTGAATCCCAGCCACAAATTGTCATCCGCAGATACGCTGCCGGCCATCACGAGACCCAGCAGAAGGACAGTCAGTTTTAATCGCAAAGCATTCATATCGGTACTCCGCCCATCACCGGCAATTGTTGAGTTTTCACGAATGCCACAGCGTAGACGGGGTTCACAGCGGGAACTGTGTTTTGCATCACATGGCGGTCAAGGCATCGCCTTTCAGCGGCTATTTCTTGCAATTTCGCCGAATAAATCACACTTCGAAAATTGCCGGAGTCGGCTATTGTCAAATCACGCGATCGGCGTAATACAGTAAACAAGCAGAAACATGGAGGTTGATGCTATGCGTGAACTAAAATCGAGTGAACTAAGTTTCGTATCAGGTGCAGGTGACGGTTGTTCCAGCGGCTCGGGCAACGATATTGGCGGAGTAACGAATTCCGGGAGCCTTGGTCAGGATCTCATCAATATTTATGAAGGCGTCGTTCAGGCCGTGTCTCACGTGATCGAGCGCGTCGCAAACGCCTGGAGTAGCTAACAAGTTCAGACATCGGGGCGCTCATGCGTCTCGATGTTTGTTTCGCTGTACGACGATGATACTTAACGCAATCCCCATCACGGCCAATGCTGCGGCGATTGAGCCTGTGCCCATCACCGCAGGTGTTGATTCAATCGGGTTCCATTGTGCGCGCACACATTCCCAACCAAGAATTGCCATTGCGTTGTAGGTCGCGTGTGTAATCAGCGGACCCCACAGCGTCTTACAGTTGATCATCTGCACGCCAAGAAACAGGCCCATAAGGAATGCAACCGCTATTGCGTGGGGGTCGTGGATCAGCGCAAACAAAACTGACGATAGTATGAGGGCAAAAAGCCTCCCTCTGTGCAGCAAGCTCTGGAGAATCAAACCGCGGTTGATAATCTCTTCTATCATCGGGACAAGGAAAGACATCACAAGAAAACTTAGTGCTAAAACGTTCGCATCCGGGCAACCAAACGAAATCACAGGGCCAACAACTGCATTTGGATCGGTGTTTCGTAAAACACCGAAAGATACAAAGGAAATCAGGCCGCCCCAAAAACTCATTCGTAACGCGAACCCGAGGAGCACAGACGCGGCAATGAGCCGAACGGTCAAATCCTGCCGGCGCACCAGAGCGCGCAGGTAAGACCCATGCCGGCGCAGGATGGGATACATCAGGATGATCAGTATCGGTGGTACGACCAGATAACTAAGATCCTGGGCAAAAGGCTGTGGTTCGCCGCTGTCGATCAGACGAATTTCCAGAAAGGCACGGGCAAATAGTGCAGCGACCTGAAAAATCATGATTGCCACGATTGGGGCCCGCACAAGTGGCACTGATGACCGCACTGGCTTCTCGCAAGGGCAAAGGATCCAGTCTAGTCGCGCGGGCATGCGCAGCAGAATCACCGAAAGCGACTCTTTTCAGGAGATTCGGGGTTGACCCTGCCTAGATTTTTTCGAAGTCTTCCTTGAAGCGGACCGAACAGTCCGGGCAGGCAAAATCCTCCGGCAGCGACACAAACTCCGTTCCGGGCGGATAGCCTTCATGCGCATCGCCATCTTCCTCGCTGAAGATATAGTCGCATTCAGGGCATTTGAATTTACTCATCGAGGTTCAGGCTGCCTGCAGTTTTTGAGACTGGCCGTATTTCTCATACAGCGCCTTCCTCCTGGATGGATCGACGTTGACTTTGTCCAGGTCCCCGGCGATGTGCTCCAGGGCAAGCAGACGCTTGTCCATCACCCGATACCAGAGGAGCGGAACGTATGCGAGCAGGTACATGCCGAAATATCCGTTCGGCAGGGTCGGCAAATCATCGAAATGTCTCAGCGACTGATATCGGCGCAGAGGATGTGCATGATGATCGGAGTGTCTTTCCAGGTGAAAGAGGACAAGATTGCTGTAGATATGATTGCTGTTCCACGAGTGATGCGGGTGACAACGCTCGTACTTGTTCCTTTGGTCTTTCAGTCGCAACAGGCCATAGTGCTCGACATAGTTGGCGCTTGTCAGCTGCCACCAGGCGAGGACATTGTGGATGAGAAGAAAGGGCATCATCTTCCAGCCGAAAGCGATAATCAGTCCGAGCTGCAGCACGACCGATAGCGACAAGGACTGCAGAATCTGGTTATTGCTGCTCCACACCGGCTTGTTGCGCCGCTCGAGGCGCTCTCTTTCGATATCCCAGGCACGCCGGAAAGCGCCGGGAATCTCCCGCAGTGCAAATTTGTAAATACTCTCACCCATTCTGGCGCTCGCCGGGTCCTCAGGCGTTGCCACATCGCGGTGATGGCCGCGGTTGTGTTCGATCCAGAAGTGGCCGTATACCGGCACGGCGAGAACGATCTTCGCCAGGGACCGTTCGAGTTTCGACTTCTTGTGCCCGAGCTCGTGTCCGGTGTTGATACCGAGCCCGCTGGCAATGCCGGCGACCGCTGCCAGTCCGATGAACGACCACCAGGCCAGTTCTTGCGTACCAGCCCAGTAGGCAACGCCGATCAGCCCCACATAATGGAGTGGTACGACACTATAAGTCAGGAGACGATAGTAGCGATCCCTGTCGAGCTGCAGGACGACGGCCTCGGGCGGATTGTTTTCGTCTTCGCCGAGGAGCCAATCAAGTATCGGTGCTGCAACATAACCGAGCGCGAGGGGAAGCAATAGCCACGCTTCGTTGCCAGTCTCGGCGTGTAGCCAGATGCCGAGAAATGGTTGCAGCGGATACAGGACCGAAAGCGACCAGAACCACCGCTTGCGGTCCCGGTAGAAAATCGCCTCCCCGGTGTCGAGTGTTGCGATGTAGCCTTTCATAGAGAGCGCCCCGGCGGACGGCAAGTCGATTTGCCGACGGCCTGATTATGTCGCTTTTGGCAGTGTCTTCCAATCCGCGAATTGCCGTATCGATGATCGGATTCGACCTCGAACACGGTCGCCAACATCTCATGCATGCGGGTTTTTCAGGAAATGTGCGTTGTTGAAACTATGTTGTATAACAATTACTTACAGACGTAGCATGGTCCTTGCTAGCGGCATGGGTGCCATAGGAAGAAGATTGCCCACAACGATCGACCAATCCTGGGGTCTGTGACGCGGGCCTTCTTGCAGGGCAGGGGAGCTTGTATGCAGCGGTTACGATAGGCTCCATGCAAAGAAACATAAGCATGTTGGAGCGCTAGTCAATGAGTCGGGCAGTCCTGATTGTATGGGTATCAGCAGTCACGTTGTCGCTAGGTGCCTGCGAACGAAGCGAAACAGATGCCGCTTCGAAGAACAGTGTGACAGCCGCACCGTTGACGGCGGCTACACTCGGTGAGCAAACAGTACTCTCTTCCAGAGATTATCTTACAGAGGGTGTGTACGCTTCTGCCGATACCAGTCGTGGCGAAGCATTATCGACGCGATGTCGCGCCTGTCACAGTCTGGAGGAGAGTGGTGGCACCATTGTCGGACCAAACCTGTTCGGCGTTTTTGGGAGGACTGCGGGCAGCGCCCCGGATTATCCGTATTCTGACGCGCTGTCGGCCAGTGGCTTTGTCTGGACGCCACGTGCTCTGGATGCCTGGTTGGCGGAGCCGTTTGCCTTCCTCCCCGGCAATCGCATGAGCTTCCCGGGATTGTCGGAGCCGAAGGACAGAAATGGGCTAATCGCCTATCTGCTGCAATACACGGACAGCGGCATCCAAGCCGGCGCCGCAGATAGCGTGACGGAATCGCGAGACTGAGGACCGGTGGCTTTCTAGAATATGCAGATAGATGGCAGCCGGCCATAAGCAGGAGAACAGAGCAAATTGTGAGTAATCTGGAGCAAACAGGGGCACTGCCTGAGAGCCGAGACCGCGATACCCGGCGTCAGTTATCGTGGCGAACCGTGTTTTACGGTTTTTTGCGGTCGCGACGGCGCCGCACGCGCCGTGGGGATGAGGGCGAGCCGCTGTACACGGACTGGCATCACCCGTGGTTGTTTTTCCTGGCCACGGGGACGATGTTACTGAGTTGCATGGATGCTTTCTTCACGCTGCAACTGCTCGATCGTGGTGCGGTCGAAATCAATCCGATCATGGCGTTAGTGATCAGCAAGAGCACGCTGACGTTTGCTGCAACCAAGTTGCTGCTGACCGGCCTCGGGATTTTGATGCTCGTGTTTCTGTCGCGATGGAAAATTTTCAATCTCATGCGGACCGGGATCGTCCTGACCATGTTTTTCAGTTTCTATGCATGCCTCGTCTGCTATGAGTTCGTCTACCTGCTGCGCGTCTTTTAGGCCGAATATTATTTCGCGACGGAGCGCAACTCCGTGCTCGCCTGGTCTTTGATCGACTATTGCAAAGAAGAAACATTCGGGCCGCGGCAGACTGATTCCCTCGTGGGAGGCCTTGGGCTAAACTAGCGCCCCTTTTTTTTCGGCCATCGGCCCTCAGGCCAATTATACTCAGGACTCCTGACTGTCCGTACCCGTATTGCCTCATGAGCATTTCCCTGAAAGACCAATATGCGTCTTCGCCATTATTCGGCAGCAATGCAGCTGCAATTGAAGCTCTGTACGAGCAATTTATCGAGAATCCGGACGCTGTGCTGGAGAGCTGGCGACACTATTTCAGGAGTCTTGGCGACGGTCAGACAGAAATAGCACACACGCCGATCCGACGGCGTCTGCTGGAACAGTCCCGGGCCCGCAATGGTAACGGCCGAACCACGGCCGTCGCCGCATCCAGCGTAAGCTCAGCAAACGAGAAACAGGCGGCAGTGTCCCGCCTGATCCAGGTCTATAGCCTCAGGGGACATCAAATTGCTGATCTGGATCCCCTGAAGCTCCAGGAGCGGCACGTACCCGGCGTCCTGAAAATGGACTATCTCGGCCTGACGGGGGCTGACATGGACTCGGAATTCTCCACGGGCGGTCTGGCGGGGACAGGCAGCCGCCGCATGAAGCTCCGGGATATCTACGCGCTCCTGAAGAAAATCTATTGCGGCAAGATAGGCGCCGAGTTCGCCCACGTTTCGCGTGCCAGGGAGCGGCTCTGGTTGCGCAAGCATTTCGAGCAGGGCGCCGTGTCCGGTGGGCTTGAAGATGACGAACGACGATGGCTGCTCAGTCAGCTGACCTGCGCGGAAGGCATTGAGCGTTATTTACATACGCGTTTTGTGGGCCAGAAACGTTTTTCCCTGGAAGGGGGCGAGAGCCTCATCCCGATGCTCGACGATCTTATTCAGCAGGGCGGTAAGGCGGGTGTCCGCGAGTTCGTGATCGGCATGGCGCATCGCGGCAGAATCAATGTCCTGGTCAACGTGCTGGGCAAGTCTCCGGAAGACCTGTTCGAAGAGTTCGAGGGCAGTACCGACCCTGCCGGGATCAAGGGCTCGGGCGACGTCAAATATCACATGGGGTTTTCGGCGGACATGAAGACACCGGGCGGTAATGTGCATATTGCGCTCGCATTCAACCCCTCACATCTCGAGATAGTCGATCCGGTCGTGGAGGGTTCGGTACGGGCACGCCAGCAGCGTCGTGGCGACCTCGAGCGACAGGAAGTCGTACCCGTACTCGTGCACGGTGATGCCGCATTCTGTGCACAGGGCGTGGTTACAGAAACATTTCAGATGTCGCAGACAAACGGGTTCCGAACCGGCGGGACTATTCATATCGTCGTAAACAACCAGATCGGCTTCACGACCAGCCGCCGGGACGATGCGCGTTCTACGCCATATTGCAGCGACGTCGCCAAGATGATCGAGGCACCAATATTTCATGTCAACGGTGACGATCCCGAAGCCGCGATTTTCGTCACGCGACTGGCTCTGGAATACAGGCAAAGATTCAAGAAGGACGTCGTGATCGATCTCGTTTGCTATCGCCGCCATGGCCATAATGAAGCGGACGAGCCAGCTGCAACGCAGCCGGTCATGTACTCACGGATCCGTCAGCACAATACGACCCGCGAACTCTATGCCGAAAGACTCGTCGACGCGGGTCTGATCGATGCTGCCGGCATCAGCCAGTTGCAGGAGGACTACCGTGAACGCCTCGATCGCGGTCAACCCGTGCCAAGGTCGTCGCTCGGCCTGATCGGCGACGAGTTCACGGTCGACTGGCAGCCATACCTCGGCACCGACTGGGACGAACCGGTCGATACCACGCTCAGTCCGGCGCTGGTCGCAGAACTCGGCAAATCGATCACGGCGATGCCGGCCGGGTTCGTGCCGCATGGCAGGGTACAGCGCATTATGGCCGCGCGAGTACAAATGGTGGCAGGTGAAATCGATATGGACTGGGGCTTCGCCGAAACGATGGCCTATGCCAGCCTCATAAAAAAAGGCCACAATTGCCGCCTGACCGGCCAGGACAGTGGTCGCGGCACGTTCTTTCACCGCCATGCGGTACTGCATAACCAGGCCAATCGGCAGGAATACATTCCGCTCGAGCATATTTCTGACCGGCCCTCGTCGTTCAGAATCATCGATTCCCTGCTATCCGAGGAGGCCGTCCTGGCCTTCGAGTATGGCTATGCGACGACAGAGCCGAACACACTGGTGATCTGGGAAGCTCAGTTCGGCGATTTCGCGAACGGTGCCCAGGTGGTTATCGATCAGTTCATCAGTTCCGGTGAAGCGAAATGGGGACGTTTGTGCGGCATGACCCTGTTCCTGCCGCACGGCTATGAAGGACAGGGACCCGAACACTCATCTGGCCGGCTCGAGCGATTCCTGCAATTGAGCGCGGAACACAATTTGCAGATATGTGTGCCGTCCACGCCCGCGCAAATGTTTCACATGCTTTGCAGGCAGATGCTGCGACCATTTCGCAAACCGCTCATCGTCATGACGCCGAAGAGCCTGCTGCGCCACAAATTGTCAGTGTCGCCATTGAGTGCCTTGTCCGACGGCCGCTTTCAGCTGATCATTCCCGACGGCAGCAACATTGCCGCGAAGAAAACGCGGCGGCTCGTGTTCTGCAGCGGTAAGGTCTATTACGATCTCGTTGAGGCGCGGCAAATACACGGTATTTCCGATGTTGCCATCGTCCGTATCGAACAGCTCTACCCGTTTCCGGTTGAAGAGTTCGCGAAAATTATCGCCCGATACCCGAACGCGAACGACATCGTCTGGTGCCAGGAAGAACCACAGAACCAGGGTGCCTGGTATCACATTCGGCATCGTCTGCAGGAGCCCCTGGGCGGCCCACGGCAACTTTTTTATGCCGGCCGGCCGGGTGCAGCAGCGCCCGCATCCGGTATATTCAAGTTGCATCTGCAGCAACAACAGGCCCTGGTCGAGGCTGCGCTCGATATGAAAGTCGAGGCGAGAAAAGAAACACGGAAGACTAAATGAATATCGAAATCAAAGTTCCTCAGTTGCCCGAGTCAGTGACTGACGCAACGCTGCTCGCATGGCACAAGAAAGAAGGTGATGCGGTTGCAAGAGACGAGAATCTCGTCGATCTGGAGACAGATAAGGTAGTGCTTGAAGTGCCGGCACCCTCATCGGGCACTTTGCAGGAAATCAAGATCACCGGTGGCACGACGGTAACGAGCGGACAGGTACTCGCGATTCTCCTGGAAGGTGAGGGAACTACCGCGCGACCGGCAGCCAAAGCGGAGGTACAGTTGGTCGAGCAAGCGGACGTTGAAAATCTCGAGGCCCGGCCTCCAAAAAGCGTGGAAAGCGCACACAAACTCAGCCCGTCTGTGCGGCGCCTGCTCGATGAGCACGACCTGGACGCAGTAATTGTCACCGGCACCGGCAAGGACGGGCGAATTACCAAAGCCGATGTGATGTCCTACCTGAAAAGTCACGCCGACGAAAATGTAACTCCGGGCGATCCCACGCCCGCCGTAGCAGCGGTCCACCTGCCCGCTGGTGCCGGGAGAAATGAACAGCGTGTGCCGATGACGCGGTTGCGCGCACGTATTGCCGAGCGCATGGTGGAAGCACAACACAGTGCCGCGATGCTTACGACGTTCAACGAGATTGACTTGACCAAGGTTATTTCCTTGCGCAAGCGATACAAGGAAGCGTTTGAAAAAGAACACGGCGAACGACTCGGCTTCATGTCGTTCTTTGCCAAGGGATCGGTCGAGGCACTAAAGAATTTTCCGCTTGTGAACGCGTCGGTCGAAGGCAGCGATATTATCTATCACGACTATTACGACATCGGCATCGCGGTGTCGGCCGACCGTGGTTTGATGGTCCCGATACTTCGCGATGTCGACCGGCAAAGTTTTGCCGAAATTGAAGGCAACATTGCCGCACTGGCCAGGAAAGCCAGAGATGGCACGATGACCATGGAAGACTTGACCGGCGGAACTTTTACCATCACCAATGGTGGTGTTTTCGGTTCGCTGTTGTCGACACCGATTCTCAACCCGCCACAGAGCGCCATATTGGGCATGCATGCGATCCAGGAACGGCCGATGGCGGTTGACGGCGAAGTGCTCGTCCGTCCGATGATGTATGTTGCCCTGACATATGATCACCGGATAATCGATGGCCGGGAAGCGGTTCAGTTTCTGGTGAAACTGAAGCAGTTGCTCGAGGATCCCGGTCGCTTACTGTTGCAGTTGTAGATCGATGCGTACTGCGGCGGCCGTCGCAGTCTAATATCAAGAGAAATTCATGAGCAGAAGTTTCGACCTTATTGTGATTGGCGCCGGGCCGGCCGGTTATGTGGCCGCGATCCGTGCGAGCCAGCTCGGTATGAACGTAGCTTGCATTGACGAATGGGAAAACCTGGACGGCAGTAACGCGTTCGGTGGAACCTGCCTGAATGCAGGGTGCATACCCTCTAAGGCATTGCTGGAATCTTCGGAGCTGTTTCATCGTGCCGAGAATGAGTTTGGCAAACACGGCATCAAAATATCTGAGGTCGCTATCGATGTCGCTGCAATGCAGAAGCGCAAGGCCGCTATTGTCAGGCAGTTGACCGGCGGCATCGCCGGATTGTTCAAAGCGAACAAGATAGAAGGACTCGTCGGCCATGGAAAACTGCTGGCGGGCAAGAAGGTAGAGTTCACGCCGACCGATGGCGACGTCGAACAACTCGATGCGCGCTACGTCATTCTCGCATCCGGATCAACGCCGATCGAATTGGCGAGCGCTCCATTCGATGGCCAGCGCATTGTCGACTCCTGGGGCGCGCTGGAGTTTTCGGAAGTCCCCAAGACGCTCGGCGTCGTTGGCGCCGGCATAATCGGCCTCGAGCTGGGTAGCGTCTGGAACCGGCTCGGTGCGGATGTCATGATTCTGGAAGCGATGGACGACTTTCTGTTTATGGCCGATAAGCAGATTGCGAAAGATGCGGCACGGCACTTCAAGAAGCAGGGGCTGAAAATACACCTTGGCGCGAATGTCACGTCGGCGAAGGCGTCGGCCAAGGGCGTCACGGTCAAATACGAGGACAATGACGGTTCTCAAATTCTTAGCGTCGAAAAACTGGTCGTCGCCGTTGGTCGCAGGCCTTTTACCGATGGCCTGTTTGCCGACGATGCCGGTGTGCTGACCGACGACCGCGGCTTCATCGAGGTCGACGATCAATGCCGCAGCAGCATCAAGGGCGTGTTCGCTGTCGGCGACTGCGTCAGGGGGCCGATGCTGGCCCACAAAGGCTCCGAAGAAGGCGTTATGGCCGCCGATCTCATCGCAGGCGAAATCGCCGAGGTCAACTACAACGTTATTCCCTCGGTCATTTATACGGCGCCGGAAATTGCCTGGGTCGGCAAGACCGAAGAGGAAGTCCAGGCCAGTGGCCGGCCATATAAGACAGGTACGTTTCCCTTCGCCGCGAATGGCAGGGCTAAAGCGATGGAGCAGACCGCCGGCATGGTCAAGATTATTGCAGCAAAAGACGACGACGAAATCCTCGGCGTTCACATCATCGGCCCAATGGCCGGTGAGCTGATTTCAGAAGCCGTCCTCGCGATGGAATTCTCGGCAAGCACCGAGGACCTGCAACGCACGGTACATGCACACCCGAGCCTGAGCGAAGCCATGCACGAGGCCTCGCTGGCGGCAGACAATCGCGCGTTGAACTACATCAATAAATAATGAATTGATGATATCGCCCGTCAGGACGGGCTCCTACGACACGTCGAGCAGCGCCTGTTGGAGCCCGTCCTGACGGGCGATCCATGCTATTAATTTCTGCGACGCACTGAAGTTACGTTCGCGACCTGCTCGAGCCGGCTGATGATTCGACTCAATGCCGGCAAGCCCGGGACTTCGATACTGAGTTCCATGATGGCCTGCATTGTTTTCTTGTCCGATTTTGTCTGCAAGGCAAGCAAGCTGATTTTTTCATCGGCAAGTACGCTGCTGATATCGCGCAGCAGGCCTTGTCGATCGTAAGCGTACAACTTTAGTTCCGCAGGATAGCTCGCCTGCTCGGAGTCACCCCAGTCAACTTCGATGACGCGTTCCGGATTCCGCGAGTTCAGGCGGAGAAAGTTGCCACAGTCCTGGCGATGGATGCTGATACCGCGGCCTTGTGTGATGTAACCGGCAATTTGTTCCGGTGGCACGGGACGGCAACACCTGGCAAATGTAGAGAGCAGGTCACCAACGCCACTGATCGCGGTCGCGTATTTCTTCGCTCCCTTTGACTTTCTCTTCCGTGGCTTCTTGAGAATCTCGATGGACTCATCACGACGCAGGTTCTGCAGCGCAGTCGCGATCGCGGCAGTTGACAAGTCTCCAGCGCCGAGCGCAGTGCAAAACGCTTCGCTGTCTTTGAACTTGAGATGCTTTGCGATCTCATTGGCCGGTATGTCGCGTACGTTCAGTCGTGCCAGTTCACGATCAAGCATTTCTCGTCCCTGGCGCCGGTTTTGTTCCTTGTCCTGCTGCCTGAACCACGTCCTGACCTTGGCCCTGCTTCGTGTTGCCGCCAGGTAGCCAAGCTGCGGGTTCAACCAGTCGCGGCTGGGTTTCGGCTGGCTCGCTGTAATAATCTCGATCTTGTCACCGTTCTGAACTTTGTAGGTCAACGGCACTATGCGGCCGTTGACCTTGGCGCCGCGGCATCGATGGCCGACCTGAGTGTGTACGTGATAAGCAAAGTCGAGCGGTGTCGAGCCGGCGGGCATCTCGGCGACGTCGCCTTTCGGGCTGACCGCATATACGCGATCCTCGAAAACGTCGTCACGAATCTGGTCGAGCAGTTCGTCACCCTGGTCCGATGGTTCGAGTATGTGTCGGATGAAACGGATCTTCTGATCGAAGGCCGCTTCCGGAGAGCCGCCTTCCTTGTAGCGCCAGTGCGCTGCAACACCGAGTTCTGCCTGTCGGTGCATATCGTGTGTGCGGATCTGCACTTCAATCGTTCGGCCTTCCGGGCCTATCACGGCCGTATGCAATGACTGGTAATTATTTTCCTTCGGATGCGCGATGTAGTCGTCGAACTCACCCGGCAGGTATGACCACAGGTTATGAACGACGCCGAGCGCCGCGTAACATTCTCTGACGTCCTTGACGAGCACCCGCACGGCACGTTCGTCGAAAATGTGCTCGAGACCCGATCCTTTACGCTGCATCTTTCGCCATATGCTGTAAATGTGCTTGGGCCGGCCGCTGATGTCTGCGTCGAGTCCTGCCTTCGCGAGCTCGGTCAGCAGTTGCGATTTGACCGTATCAATGAACGATTCCCGCTCGGTACGCTTTTCGTTCAGTGTCTGCGCGATTTGCTTGTAGGTATCCGGTTCGAGATAGCGGAAAGCGAGGTCCTCCAGTTCCCACTTGAGTCGCCATACGCCGAGCCTGTTCGCCAGTGCCGCATAGATCTCACGGGTCTCGATTGCCAGTGCCTGCTGCTCATCCGTCGGTGCTTTTTTTGCGAGGCGCAATCGATACAGCTGTTCGGCGATGCGCACGAGCACCAGCCGCACATCGGACACGACCGCCAGTAGCATTTTGCGCAGCGCCTCCGACTGCTGCACGGCAAGCGCCTCTCCGGGTTGCCAGTCTGGCGGCAGCCTGAACCTGCCAAGCTGTACCAGCCCATGGGCAATTCCGGCCAGCTCTCCAATATCGCTGGCCTCCAGCTTCGCACTCCCCAGCAGATCGTCACGGAGCACGGGATAGACATGAACCGCCGCGATCACGGCCGGCGGCAGACCCAGACCCTCAACGATATCCGCAATGGCCCGGCCTTCTGCAATTTGCTGCCTGATCTGCTCTTGCGCGGGCAGTGCAGCGAGAAATTCGCGTGCAGCGCCGACAAGGCGTTCCTCATCGCTGCTTTTTTTCCAGTTTTCGCGCTCGGAAGTGACCATTTGGCGATGTTTCAGTGGTGTGCAAGGTACTAAGAACCGTTATCATACGCCGAGAATTCGGGTCGCGACCCATCGGTCCGAAACAGTACCTTGGGCGTTTGGACATTGGGTATGAAAGCGTTTCAGGCTTCTTTTGCGGTTGGACCGGTTTGCACGGTTGTTCCTCTGCCCGGAGAGAAGACGGGGCGATTCTTCGACCCCTCAATGATCAATGACATGCTGCAGCAGCCTGCTGGGTCCTGCGGCCGCGAATTGTGATCGAGAAATATGGCAGGACACAGTAAATGGGCGAATATACAGCACCGTAAAGGCGCTCAGGACAAAAAGCGCGGTAAGCTGTTTACCAAACTGATTCGGGAAATCACGATTGCTGCGCGTGCCGGCGGTGGGGACATGGCCGCGAACGCGAGATTGCGGCTCGCGGTTGACAAAGCAAAGTCCCAGAGCATGCCCAAGGACAATATCGACCGGGCAATCAAGCGAGGTGCGGGTGAACCGGATGGAACCGACTACCAGGAAATCCGCTATGAAGGCTACGGGCCCGGCGGGACGGCAGTAATGGTCGATTGCATGACCGACAACCGCAACCGGACCGTCGCGGAGGTCCGCCACACGTTTTCGAAATTCGGTGGTAATCTGGGCGCCGAAGGCTCGGTCAGCTATATTTTCAATCACGTTGGTCTTCTTTCATACCCCGCGGGGAGCGACGAGGAGACCATCATGGAGGCCGCAATCGACGCAGGAGCCGAAGACGTCATCGTCGATGAGGATACGTCGATCGATGTGCTGACCGATCCCGCAGACTTTGAATCGGTCAGAGACGCGATGCGCGAAGCCGGATTCGCTCCGGACATCGCTGAAGTGACCATGCGGGCCTCAAGTCATTCCCAATTGGAATTGCAGGAAGCCGGTTCGATGATCAAGATGCTTGAAATGCTCGAGGATCTTGATGATGTGCAGAACGTCTACAGCAATGCTGACATTAGTGACGAGATTCTGGCCCAGTTATGAAGCGACGGCTGAGGATGCGATTTGGCTGACAAATTGAGAATTCTCGGAATTGACCCGGGGTCGAGGCTGACCGGCTTCGGTGTGCTCGATTTCGAAGCCGACAATCCGACCTATGTGGCGTGCGGCACGGTGCAAAGCACCGAGGGTGAATTTGCGGACAGACTAAAGCTCATCTTTGAATCAGTCAGCAAGATCGTTTCTGAGTACCGGCCCGATGTCGTCGCCATCGAAAGCGTTTTCGTCCATCGCAATGCGGGCAGCGCCCTGAAGCTGGGCCATGCCCGTTCGGCAGCTCTGTGCGCCACGTTCGAACTGGATGTCGAGGTCGTCGAATATGCGCCACGAGAGATCAAGCAGGCGGTTGTCGGCAACGGTTCTGCGACCAAGGACCAGGTCCAGCACATGGTGGTTTCCCTTTTGCAACTCGACGGCGCCCCGTCTTCCGACGCGGCCGACGCGCTGGCTACAGCTCTTTGCCACGGACACCAGCGACGATTGAATGCCCGGCTATCCGGCAAATCGGCAAGTGCAGGGACTCAATGATCGGCTCTCTTCGCGGCCGCCTTGCGCACAAGCAGCCACCGCAGATTATTCTCGAATGTGGTGGTGTCGGCTATGAAGTCGAAACGCCGATGTCGACATTTCTTGCCCTGCCCGGGATCGGATCGGAGCTCTTCCTTCATACGCATCTTGTGGTGCGCGAAGATGCACAGACCCTGTTCGGGTTTTCCACCGAAGAAGAGAAGACCCTGTTCCGGTCGCTGCTGAAGGTCAGTGGGGTAGGTGCCAAAATGGGACTGGCCATTCTGTCGGGCATGAGCGTCGCTGATTTCCAGCGCTGCGTGCAGTATGAGGACACTGCCATGCTCGTCAAGATACCCGGCGTTGGCAAGAAAACTGCCGAACGCCTGATCATCGAGATGCGTGACCGCATCGACAAGACATCCGTAGAATCGGGTAGCGATAAAAGCCCAACAACACGATCCGACCCCAGAAACGAGGCATTTGATGCCCTGATTTCCCTGGGTTACAGGGCGAACGAAATCAACCGCTTGCTCGGCCGGCTGGATACCGCGGAAAAATCTGCTGAAGACATCATCCGGCTCGCACTGCGGCAGGCTGTAAACTAAAACATGTCCAATATCGAACATGAACGATTGACAAGCGCCGTGCCTCGCGCCGAGGACAAGGCATTCGACCGGGCGATAAGACCGAAAATACTGAATGATTTCATCGGTCAGGCCACCGTCAAGCAGCAGATGACAATATTTATTACGGCGGCCAGAAATCGCAGTGAAGCGCTGGATCATGTGCTGATCTTCGGACCGCCGGGTCTGGGCAAAACAACCCTGGCGCACATCGTTGCCAATGAGATGGGGGTTAACCTGCGACAGACTGCCGGGCCCGTTCTCGAGCGCCCCGGCGATCTTGCGGCGATTCTCACAAACCTGGAGCCAAACGATGTTTTGTTTGTCGATGAGATCCATCGCCTGAGTCCCGTTGTCGAGGAAGTTCTTTACCCGGCGTTGGAGGATTTCCAGCTCGATATCATGATCGGAGAAGGCCCCGCGGCACGTTCGATCAAGCTCGACCTGCCACCGTTTACGCTCGTCGGGGCAACGACTCGCGCAGGTTTGCTGACGTCTCCGCTTCGCGACCGTTTCGGCATTGTGCAACGACTCGAGTTCTATACGACGGAGGAACTTGAGGCAATCGCGAACCGGTCGGCAGGCATACTCGATCTGCCGCTCGAGCAGAGCGGCGCCCGACAGATTGCCCAACGCGCGCGGGGAACGCCGAGGGTCGTCAATCGCCTGCTACGGCGTGTCAGGGACTTTGCCGAGGTGCAGGCCGACGGCGTCGTCACGGAGCAGGTGGCGGTGAGTGCAATGGATATGCTCCAAGTCGATCCAAATGGCTTCGATGCCATGGACAGGCACTTGCTGCAGACGATCATCGAAAAATTCGACGGTGGCCCGGTCGGCATCGAAAGCCTTTCCGCGGCCGTGGCCGAGGAGCGCGGCACGATCGAGGACGTGATCGAGCCATACCTGATCCAGCAGGGATTCATAATGCGCACGGCCCGTGGCCGGGTTGCGACCCGAAACGCGTATCTGCTTTTCGGTCTGACGCCGCCACAACGTGACGCAGCGCCTGAGTTGCCCCTTTTTGATAAATCCTGAGCTAGTACTCCGTCAAGGTGATATTGATGGATTCAGAGCCATCCAGATGATCCAAGACAAGGCGCAGTCCGCAGGGAATGGCATGTCCTTTACAAGGACTGCAACGCCGTATTGGATCATCTGGGTGGCTCCCTTCGGGCGAGCCGTGAAGCGGTCGTCCGCGGTGTTGCGCCTCTTGGCAAGGACACGCCATTACCGGCGAGGCGCGCCTGGCGATTTTTTATGCCCTCTGGGTGCAAGCGCTTCACGACTCGCTGAAGCCATCAATATCACCTTGACGGAGTACTAGAATTCTTGGACACAAAGATCCGTCAAGAACCCTTCGCGTGGCCCGTGCGCGTGTATTACGAAGACACCGACGCGCAGGGTCTGGTCTATTTTGCCAACTATTTCAAATTCATGGAACGGGCGAGGACCGAGTGGTTGCGATCGCTCGGCGTCGAGCAGGATACCCTGATGGGCGATGACAGGCGGGTTTTTGTCGTCGTCGACACACAGGCAGACTTCCTCGAACCAGCCAGGTTCAATGATGAATTACTGGTGACGGTCAATCTCGTCAGTCGCGCGCGAGCAAGCTTTTTGATCGAACAGCAGATATTTCGTAACTCACTTGACGGCGCATTGCTGTGCCGGGGCACAACGCGGGCAGCGTTACTAAACACCGATACGCTGAAACCCGTGCGGGTGCCGGCTTCATTATTTGAGGGATCCGCATCATGACAACCGATATGTCGTTACTTAGCCTGGTTATGGGCGCCAGTTTTCCCGTGCAGCTTGTGCTGCTCGTGTTACTGGCCGCGTCCTTTGTATCCTGGAGCATCATATTCACCAAGCGACGACTTATTCGACGCACAAAATCTGCGTCGGACGACTTTGAAGCGAGCTTCTGGTCTGGCGGCGACCTGAACACACTCTATCGGAGCGCCACGAGAGAGTCGGGCGGCACCGTCGGCATGGCCAGCATATTTGAGTCGGGTTTCCGGGAATTCAACCGCGTATCGCAGCAGGGTGATGTCAAACGCGACAAAATAGTCGACGAATGTCGGCGTGCGATGAGGGTCGCACTGATGCGCGAGGTCGACCGACTGGAGCAAAGTCTGGCGACGCTTGCAACGATCGGCTCGACGAGTCCCTATGTCGGCCTGTTTGGAACTGTCTGGGGCATCATGAATTCCTTCCGTGCCCTTGGCAACGTGCAGTCCGCGACTCTTGCGATGGTTGCCCCGGGAATCGCAGAGGCGCTGGTCGCCACTGCAATGGGTCTGTTCGCCGCTATTCCGGCGGTCATCGCCTACAACAGCTATGCAGACAAGGTTGTGCGCCTGGAAATTCGCTACGACGGATTCATGGAGGAGTTCTCCAGCATTTTGCAGCGACATTCCCATTCGCAAAAAGGAGCTTGAGATGTCAACACCGATGCGAAAGCGCAAGTTGATGTCAGAAATTAATGTCGTGCCTTACATCGATGTCATGCTTGTCCTGCTGATTATTTTCATGGTGACCGCACCACTCCTGACACAGGGCGTAGACGTGGAGTTACCAAAAGCCGGCGCAGAACCCATTGACGACGTTCCAAACCATCCACCTCTCATCCTCAGTGTCGACGCCGAGGGAAATCTTTACATCAATGTTGGTGACGACGAAGATCAGCCGGCGAATGCAAAAGAAATCGTAGCGCGGACAGCTGCTGTGTTGCGCAACCGGCCCGACACGCCGATTCTTATTAAGGCTGACAGAGCCGTTGATTACGGCAATGTCGTGGGCGCGATGGTGCTTTTGCAGCAGGGCGGCGCTGAGCACGTCGGCTTCGTCACCGATCCCCTGGATACGTACCCGGTTCCAGAGTAACGCGGCCAGTTCGGGTGCTTCGCGACCAACACAACGTTATTCCGGTCTGTTTCGCGGGACTGCTGCACGTAGGGATACTGGCGGCGATGATATTCGTCTTCGATTTCTCGGGGCCGGCGCATCCTGCAGTACCGCTGGCGATCACAGGCACGCTGGTGACCGAAGCAGAGATTCGCCGACCACCGCCGAAGCCGGAGCCGGAGCCCGAACCGGAGCCCGAACCGGTGCCGGATACCTCGGAACAGGAAAGAATCGAGGCCGAGGAACGCAAGCGCCAGGAAGACATCCGAATCGAGCAGCAGCGAATCTCAAGACTCAAGAAACGAGAGCAGGAAGAGGCTGCCGAGAAAAAACGCCGCCGGGAAGCCGAACTGCAACGCCGTCGTGACGAGGCGGAGAAAAAACGGCTCGAAGATGTTGAGCGGCAGCGAGCAGAGAACGAACGCAAGCGCCAGGAAACAGAGGAGGCTGAAAGGCAAAGACAGTTTGATCGCGAAATTGCTGAGGAGGAGAAGCGCCTGGAGGCAATGAATTCCGGGGCGCTGGCTCGATATCTCTATGCCATCCAGCAAGGGATTCAACGCAACTGGGTCAGGCCCCCGAGCGCCAGGGCCGGGCTGGAATGCGTCGTCACGGTCAGGCAATTACCGGGCGGGGAAGTTGTCGGAGTAACTATCGGCCAATGCAACGGTGACGCTGCTGTTCGGCGGTCGATCGAAGCAGCTGTCTTCAAAGCCTCGCCGTTGCCGGAACCCGAGAATCCGGCATTGTTCGATCGAAACTTGCGCATCACATTTAAACCTGAACAATAGGAGCCTCTCTGGTTTGATCTGGGTCACCACTATGCAGGAAGCCTTTAAGAGGTGCTTTGCCGCTGCCATCCTGACGCTCTTGGCGGCACAAGCGACGGCGGAACTACAAATTGAGATCACGCAGGGGGCCGGCAAACGTGTGCCGGTCGCGGTCGTGCCTTTCGGATGGGAGGGTAGCGACGTCAACGCGCCGCTGAATGTTGCCGGGGTCATCGGAGCTGACTTGCAGCGCAGTGGACGCTTCGGACCGATTCCGGAGGAGGACATGTTGCAGAAGCCGACGACCGGCATCGACGTGGATTTCGACGACTGGTCGATTCTCGGTGTCGAGGCCGTCATTGTCGGGCGGGTTACGCAGACCGGAGCCAACGCTTACGACGTACAATTTCAGTTATTTGATGTTTTTCGGCGAGAACAGCTGGTCGGCTACCGAATGCCGGCGAGCAGGGGCACGATGCGGCGTGTCGCACACCGGGCGGCGGATATGATTTTTGAGAAGCTGACCGGAATTCAGGGTGTCTTTGCGACAAAAATTGCATACGTCACTGCGCAGCAGGACGGCGCCAGCAGGATCTATACGCTGGTCGTGTCTGACGCGGACGGCGAGAACGAGCACACGATCATGGAATCGACGGATCCGATCATGTCGCCGGCATGGTCGCCTGACGGCCGCAGGCTTGCGTATGTTTCTTTTGAAGGCCACAAGTCCACCGTGTTTGTGCAAACGGTGCGCACCGGTAACCGCATCAAAGTGTCCAGCCGCACGGGAATCAACGGTGCACCCGCATTTTCACCCGACGGCCGCAATCTTGTGTTGACGCTCGGCGGCGCTGACGGAAACCTCGATATCCATGTAATGGATCTCTCGACCAGGGACGTTAGGCGGCTGACAACCAGCAGGGCTATCGATACCGAAGGCAGCTGGTCGCCAGACGGCAAGCAAATCTATTTTACGTCTGACCGGAGCGGTGGACCCCAGGTCTACCGGATCGATGCCTCCGGTGGCGCGCCGGAGCGCATTACCTTCGAAGGCAGTTATAATGCGCGCCCACGCTTGTCGCCGGACGGCGAAAAGCTGGCAATGGTGCATCTCGACCGGGGAAATTACAGAATAGGCGTTCTCGATCTCGACAGCGGCGATTTTCTGGTGTTGTCGACCGGGAAACAGGATGAGTCACCGAGTTTTGCACCGAACAGCGACACATTGATTTATGCGACACGGCAGGGACAGAATGGCGTCCTGGAAACGGTTTCTGCGGATGGCCTGATCAGACAGCGTATGGGCTCAACCAGGGCTGATGTGCGCGAGCCAGTCTGGTCACCATTTCCACGACCGTAAGCAAACCTAGGATTTAGTTTATAAAAGGTATAGATATCATTGATTTTTAAATAGATAGTGCTGGCCAAGTCTTGCCCAGCATTCTGAAAACCATCAAAAGGACAGCAGAAATGAGCCAATACAGAATATTCCTGATCAGCCTTCTGGCAGCCATTGTTGCGGGCTGCGCATCGACATCGATTCCCGATCCTGAGGCGGGCGACGGGAGCCTGGACGGTAGCAGTGACGGCTCCAGCTCCAGTGGTTTTGAGGACCGCTCCGGCTTCGGCGGGGAAGAAGTGCCGTATGAAGCCGATGCTGCTGCCATGGGCATGATCATCTATTTCGATTTCGATCAATCTGATCTCAAGCCGCAATATGCGGACCTGCTTGCCCGGCATGCGAACAAGTTGTCGAATAATTCGGCTACGCGGATCCGCCTGGAAGGCCATGCGGACGAACGCGGATCGCGCGAGTACAATATCGGCCTTGGCGAGCGCCGTTCTCAGGCTGTGCGCCGCATGCTGCTTATTCAGGGCGCATCCACAAGTCAGATTTCAACGGTGAGTTTTGGCGAGGAACGGCCGGCAGCGTTTGGCAGTAATGAAGAAGCGTACGCACTAAACCGGCGTGTCGAGATCAAGTACCTCAACTAACGGCGAGCAAGCGTGACCAAACAAAAGATTCTGGCGATTGTCGCGATACTGCCTTTCCTGGCAGTCGGTTGCGCCATGACACCACAGGCCGACGATCCGGTACTGGTGAAACTGAATGAACTCGAGCGGCGGCTCAGCGCCATCGAGCGAATGTTGGCAAGCGGCAGCATCATCGATCTGACAGTACAAACGGACGAACTGCAACAGCGGACCCGCGAATCGCGAGGTCGAATTGAGACGCTCGAGCATGACGCGACGGGTGCCGTCGAGCGACAGCGTGAACTCTATGCCGACCTGGATATGCGAATTCAAAATCTGGAACGGCTGTCGCTCGGTTCCACCGGCCGGCTCAGCGTTCTCGATGGGGGCTCACTTGCGCCCGGACAGCTGCCGGTGCCCGGTGGTTCCGATCGCGATAACTATCAGGCTGCGTTCGAGTTGCTCAAAGAGCAGCGCTATGAACCGGCCGCAATGGCGTTTCAGCAGTTTCTCGTCAGCTATCCGGACAGTCAGCTCGCCGACAATGCTCAATATTGGCTCGCGGAATCCTATTACGTAACGCAGCAGTATGAGCTGGCGCTCGGTGAATTCGAGAAAGTCATCAATAACTATGCGACGTCACGCAAGGTGCCGGATGCATTGCTCAAAGTTGGCTATTGCAACTACGAGTTGGAGCGCTGGAACGCGGCGCGGCGCGCACTTGCCAGGGTGCAGGCCGACTATCCCGACACAACTGCCGCCCGGCTGGCCGAACAGCGCCTGAAACGGATGGACAGCGACGGACAGTAGGCTGCGAATGGAGTACGGCAACCACAGCTTGTCATTGGACAACCGCAGCTTGTCATTTGCCTGCGGTCCGGTATGATGCCGGCCGGCATTCGCGCCAGCCTGCCACTTGAACGGCGTGGACAAGTACGGCTTGTCGCTTGAAGCACCGCCAATCAAAATGGGGGTATAGCTCAGTTGGTAGAGCATCGGCCTTTTAAGCCGCTGGTCCCAGGTTCGA
>PVMK01117039.1_pt1 | contig 26315 bp, 23 predicted proteins | sample 1853481 | NCBI WGS metagenome assembly PVMK01 (sample SAMN08533507, study PRJNA380276) | Marine sediment metagenome, whole genome shotgun sequencing project.
GGATGATGTCGTCGGGGCACGGCAGTACGCCCACCGCGAATTGATCCGCGTGATCGAGATTCAAGAGGAGCTGCAGCGCCTGATCGGCAAGTCGAAGATCGAGCTGCCGGCGGCGCGGGATCGCAGTGCGCTCGAGCAGGAGATCCGCGGCAAGGTGGGCTCCCGACTCGAAGCCGCCACGCAGATCAAGGACAAGAAGGAGCGCACCGACGCGATCAAAGCCGTCGAAGGAGAGATTCGCGACGGCTACGCGAGCGCGTTTCGAAGCGAGAAGGTCACCTTCGATAGCCTCGAGGCGGTCGATGCGCGGCGCGATGCAGAGCGTCAACTCGGAGCTGACGTCAAGGAGATCCTTCACGATCTCCGCGCCGAGGCCGTCCGCAATCGGGTTCTCGAAACCGGAGAGCGAATCGACGGGCGGGGAACTTCGGATATTCGCCAGATCGCCTGTGAGCTGCGGGTCGTGCCGCGTCCGCACGGCGTGGCGCTGTTCACGCGCGGCGAGACCCAGGCGCTCGTGACCACGACCCTCGGTGGCCGTTTTGATGCACAGACAATCGATTCGCTCACCGAGCGCTACACGAAGCCCTTCTATCTCCACTACAACTTTCCGGGCTACTCGACGGGCGAACCGCGCCCCAATCGGGGACCGGGCCGCCGAGAGGTGGGGCACGGCAATCTCGCGGAGCGCGCCCTCAAAAGCGTGCTGCCGAGTGCAGAGGATTTCCCCTACACGATCCGGATCGTGTCGGAGACCCTCGAGTCGAACGGTTCTTCATCGATGGCCGCGATTTGTGGCGGCACGCTTTCGTTGATGGACGCCGGCGTTCCGATCAAGGCACCCGTCGCGGGGATCGCGATGGGGCTGATCACGGACGGCAATCGGGTGGCGATCCTGTCGGACATCCTCGGAGACGAGGACCACCTCGGCGACATGGACTTCAAGGTCGCGGGCACCGCTGACGGGATTACGGCGCTGCAGATGGACATCAAGATCGAGAGCGTCGATTGGGACGTGATGAAGCGTGCGCTCGCACAGGCGCGAGAGGGTCGCTTGCACATTCTCGATTGCATGGAACGAGAGACGGCGGCCGAGCTCCCCGCCTTCGTTTCTCGCGAAGAGCTGTCGCGCTACGCGCCGAGAGTCAGCACGATCCAGGTCAAACCCGACCGGATTCGCGACATCATCGGGCCAGGTGGCAAGGTGATCCGCGCCATCCAGGAGACCACGGGTACGAAGGTCGACATCGACGACAACGGTGTGGTGACGATCTTCTCGCCGGATGCGGATGCGCTCGAACAGGCGCGTTCGATGGTCGAAGAGTTGACCCAGGAGGCGGAACTCGATCGGGTCTATCTCGGCAAGGTCAAGCGGATCACGGATTTCGGCGCCTTCGTCGAGATCTTCCCCGGCACCGACGGTCTGATCCACATCAGTCACCTCGCCGAGGGCCGGGTCGAGAAGGTCACCGACGTGCTTACCGAGGGCGACGAAGTGCTCGCGAAGTGCATCGACATCGACCCGACCGGGCGGATTCGCCTTTCGCGCAAGGAGGCGTTGGCGGACGCGGTGGATTCGGAGTAGGGAGCGCCAATGGGCGCGGCGACTACCACGGTTCGAATCGAAATCGCGAGGTTGCCCGCTGCCGAGGGTCTTCCCCTGCCTTCGCGGGCGACCTCGGGCTCCGCAGGATACGACCTGTGTGCGGCCGTACAACATGACCTGGTGTTGGCTCCGGCGATCGCGTTCTGGTTCCAACCGGTTACCGATTCGCGATTCCGCCGGGTTACGAGGGGCAGGTCCGGCCGCGTAGCGGCTTGGCGCTCTCGCACGGTATCCTGGTACCGAACGCCCCCGGTACCATCGACTCGGACTATCGCGGTGAGTTGAGGGTGATTCTCCTAAATGCCGGTGAGAAGTCGTGCTCGATCTGCCGGGGTGACCGGATCGCGCAACTCGTGATCGCTCCGGTCACGACCGCCGAGTTTTGCGAACGCGACGAACTCGAAGCGACGGGGCGCGGCGAAGGCGGCTTTGGCCACAGCGGTCGCGACGCGCGTGGATCCGAATCGTGAGTGGCTCCACTCCCGCAGGCCCGTCGGTGTCCTCGCAACCGGTTCGACCCCAGCCGCCCACGGAATCCGTGCGCAAGCCAAGCGGCCCCAAAAGCGATCTGCCGGCTCGACTGCTGACGGCGGCCGTCCTGGTACCCGTGGCCGTTTATGTGGTCACCGCGGGCGGTCTGTGGCTGTTGGGAACGATCATGACGCTGGTCCTCCTCGGCCAGCGAGAGTTTTATCGGCTGATCGAAGACAAGGGTGCGCACCCGCTGGTCGGCTTCGGCCTGTCGGCCGCAATGGCGCTCTGTCTGGTTCAGTACGTGGGAACCGACTACCAGGCGAATCTCTTGATGACCGCCACGCTGCTGGTCGTCCTGGTCGCGCAGCTCGGCAAGGCAAAGATCACGGAAGCCCTGGCCAGCGTATCGGGCACGTTCTTCGGCGTATTCTACGTCGGCTGGTTGTTGAGCCACGCGGTTTCGCTGCGTGCCTTCGACGGGGCCATCACCGTTCGCTACGGCGAAGCGACCGCGGCATCCATCGGAATCTCGCCCGATTGCGGCATCTTCCTGATGTTCTTCACGCTCTTTGTCGTGGTCTGGTGTGATGCCGGGGCGTATTTCGGTGGCCGCGCCTACGGAAAGCGCAAACTGGCGCCGACGATCAGTCCGGGTAAGAGCGTCGAGGGTGCGATCGCGGGGGTGATCGGTGGAATCCTGGGAGCGATCGTCTGCAAGGGCGGTTTCGATTTGTTCTTGCCGGTGCTATCCGCATCACTCTCCTGGTACGCGGTGGGCGTGCTAGCCTTGTTGTTGTCCGCGGCGGGGATCATCGGGGATCTGATCGAGTCACTCCTCAAGCGCGATGCCGACGTCAAAGACACGGGGCGTCTGCTTCCGGGCACCGGTGGCATATTGAACCGGATCGACTCGTTCCTGCTTGCAATTCCCGTGATGTATTACGCGATGCTCTTCTACATTTTCTTGAAGGTCGGCTGAATCGTGATCGAGCGTTATACCCGCCCCGAAATGAAGGAGATCTGGACCGACGAGGGCAAGTACCTCCGTTGGTTGCAGGTCGAGGTTGCAGTCTGCGAAGCCCAGTGCGAGCGGGGGCTGATCCCGCGCGAAGACTTCGAAGTCATTGCGAGCAAAGCCTCATTCGACATCGCGCGGATCGATGAGATCGAGCGCGAAGTGCGCCACGATGTGATCGCTTTCTTGACGGCCGTCGGAGAGAAGATTGGCCCCGAATCGCGCTGGGTCCACTTCGGCATGACGTCGAGCGACGTGATCGATACCGGGATGGCGCTGCAGATTCGCGACGCGGGGAAATCTGCTGCTGGCCGGGGTCGACCGGCTCTGCGAGGTCTTGCGCGCTCGCGCGCAAGAGTTCCGCCACACGCCCTGCGTGGGTCGAACCCACGGCATCCACGCGGAACCCATGACTTTTGGTCTCAAATTGCTGGTCTACTACGCGGAGATGTGCCGCAACCGCGCGCGGTTGAAGACTGCGCTCGCAGAAGCTGCCGTTGGCAAGATTTCGGGAGCTGTCGGTACCTTCGCTCACTTGCCGCCCGATCTCGAAGAGGAAGTCTGCGAGCGCCTCGAGATCGGATTCGAGCCCGCGTCAACCCAGGTCGTTCAGCGAGACCGGCACGCGGCGTTGATTTGTGTGCTGTCGCTGATTGCCGCGAGTCTCGAAAAGTTCTCGGTCGAATTTCGGCACCTCGCCCGCACGGAAGTTCGCGAGGTGGAGGAAGAGTTTGGTGCTGGGCAGAAGGGATCTTCCGCGATGCCCCACAAGCGAAACCCCTGGCGGTTCGAAAACGTTACGGGCCTCGCCCGGGTGATGCGCGGCTACGCGGTGGCCGCACTGGAAAACGGCGCGCTCTGGCACGAGCGCGACATCAGCAACTCGTCCGTCGAGCGGGTGATCTTTCCCGACTCGACTGCGACCCTCGACTTCATGTTGACCCGCCTCGCGGGCCTGGTGGAGACGCTCGTTGTCAACGAGGAGCAGATGCGCGCAAATCTCGACCTGACCCGCGGACTCGCGTTCAGCGGAACGCTGCTGCTGGAACTCACCGAGAAGGGCCTGTCTCGCGAAGCTGCCTACGCGTTGGTGCAGCGACACGCGATGGATACATGGGACAAGGGCGGCGATTACCGCGATCGGGTACTCGCCGATCCAGCCATCACCGAGACACTCTCCAAGGAGGAAATCGATCGAGCGTTCAGCCTCGATCAGTCGCTGCGGCATATCGATGCGATCTTCGATCGGACGCTCGAACGTTGCGACGAACCCTCTTCAGAGGGCTCGAAATCGTGAAGGCACTCGTTCACGTCACGCTGAAGCCCGACGTGCTCGACCCCCAGGGCAAGGCGATCCAGAAAGCGAGCATTTCGCTCGGCTACGAGGCGGTCCGGAGCGTGCGCCAGGGCAAACTCTTCGAGGTGGAACTCGATGCTCGCGACGCGGTAGCGGCGCAGGAGTTGCTCGCCGAACTCTGCAAGAAACTCCTCGCAAACCCCGTGATCGAAGACTTCAAGATCGTCAGCGTAGAAGGATCCTAGGAGCGCGCCCGTCGGGGCGCGCGACGCTGCAAGCGAATCCAAGGGATTCGCCCGCTAGTCGCTGTCAATTTTTGTAGGCCTTTCCGCTTCCGTGTCCGCTTCTCTCCAATTCATGAAATCGCGGACGAATTCATTCGCGATGATGACCCACAAGAAGAACGGCGCTGCATCGACAGCCAGCGAAACCGGCCAAGGCAGTCGCAGAGTCACGGGATTCGCCGTGATATTTACGGCGATGTGCATTGTGAAGAGAATCATCAGGCCGATTGCGGTCCCGCCGAGGCGACGCCGAGTGCTCAAATTCGGCGTCAGTACCATCAGCGCCACGAACGGGATCATGTTGATGTATCGATCTCGTGCCGGCGCCGCGACGCCCTCAAAGCCAAGCCATTCGTAGATCGCGTTCGCGATCGGGCTGTAGAGCGCGTGGTAGACGCTCAGCCCTCCGATCTGCCACAGCCAGACGACTGGCGCGGTCAGGCAGACGAATTTAGCTAGGAAGAGAAGAGCCGGTTTCATCTCGCACAACCAGATGGATCCAGAGCATCCAGACCGATGTGATCATCAAAATCAGTGTGCCCTGCCAGAAATAGAGGTGGAAGAAGTCGAAGCTCGAATAGGCGTAGCGGCCCACGAGGAGAAGGCAGAGATCCGCAGGATGTTGAATGCGTAGATGGCTGGGAACCCGAGGAGTAGCCCCAGGCCCTTGTTGCGCCAACTCGTGGGGAAGGCGAGGACGCAGGCCGCATAGATCGCCATTTCGAAGAGCCCTGTACATTCGCTGATGATCTGAACGCCGAATGATCCGAATTGAACGTGGGTACCCGTCAACGCAGCCTGATCGGTGAACGGGGCGAGCAACGCGTATTCGATCGCGGCCGTGGCCGTGACCAGCATCCGGTTGATCGCTGGGAAGGTCTTTAGGCCGAGCGGCAGCAGCGTTCCTACCGCGCCCAGATAGACAGCGAAGAGGGCCAGGAAACGCCAGGTTGGGTTCGCGAGGGGGCGGCGTATCCAGGCCAGAAATCCAGTCTCCACCGGCCCATCATAACATCATCTCGGTGGCTGGTCTTTGAATTGGCCGGAGTCCTCATTATGCTTTCAGGCATGGGAATGGAAATCAGCGGGAAGCTTCATGTGATCAACGAGGCGCAACAGGTGACCGAGCGGTTTCGGAAGCGCGAGTTCGTGCTGGAACTTTCGGAGAACGCCCGCTTCCCCCAGTTCGTGATCTTCCAGCTGACCGGTGATCGCTGTGGACGCATCGATGACTTCGAGGTTGGCGACGAAGTCCGGGTCGAGTTCAGCCTGCGGGGCCGGGAATGGAAGAGTCCGCGCGGCGAGGTAAAGTACTTCAACAGCCTCGATGTGTGGAACATCGAACGCACGGGTGGTGCCCAATCGCGGGACGACGAGCCGCCGTTTTCCCAGGAGCCACCCGCGGAAACTGACGACGAGATCGCGTTCTAGCGCCGACTCGAGATCCGAAGGATCCATGCTGTCGAAGCCCCCTTCACGATTCGGGGGCGCGAAGGGCGACCAGGCTCCGGGGCGCGAGCAATGGCGCCGATCCGTAACCCAGTTGGGACGACCGGCAGATACGGGACGACCGGCAGATACAGGGACGACCGGCAAGTGCACATCGATGAGGAGAAAAGATGTCTGAAGGTTCGATAGATCAGTCGGCACAGCACGCGCAGTTGTGTGGTGAACTCGCGAGCGAAGTGGCGAAGGTTCTCGTGGGTCAGGAGGCGATGGTCTCGAGGCTCCTGATCGGCTTGTTCACCGGTGGTCACGTCCTGCTCGAAGGGGTGCCGGGTCTCGCGAAGACCCTTACGGTTCGCGTCCTCGCTCAGGCGATTGATACGGGTTTCTCCCGGATTCAATTTACGCCGGACATGCTTCCCGCGGATGTTATTGGGACGGAAGTCTTCAATCCGCGAGAGGCGACCTACAGCATCAAGAAGGGTCCCATTTTTTCGAACCTGATTCTCGCGGACGAAATCAATCGCGCGCCCGCCAAGGTTCAGGCAGCCCTCCTCGAAGCGATGCAGGAGCGTCAGGTCACGATCGGAGATACCACGCTTCCGCTCGAGGAACCCTTTCTGGTATTGGCAACCCAGAACCCGATCGAGCATGAGGGCACCTACCCGCTCCCGGAAGCCCAGATCGATCGCTTCATGTTGAAGGTGAAGGTCGGCTATCCGACCAAGGAGGAGGAGCGCAAGATCGTCGATCGGATGGCGAGTGGTCAACCCGAGTCCACCGTGAAGGCCGTTGCGACTGCCGATCTAATCCGCTCTGTCCGGCAGGCCGTGGACGCGGTGTTCATCGACGACAAGGTCTGCAACTACATCATCGATCTGGTTCACGCGACGCGTGATCCCGCTGCGGCCGGTATCGCAGAACTCGATGGAATGATCGAGATGGGAGCGAGCCCGCGTGCATCGATCTACCTCACGAAGGCCGCCAAGGCGAACGCCTTCATGCAGGGGCGAACCTATGCGACGCCCCATGACGTAAAGAACGTTGCGCCGGACGTGCTCCGCCATCGCATCGTCTTGACCTACGAGGCGGAGGCCGAGGGCAAGGTTTCCGATGACATCGTCGATCGCATTCTCGTGGGCATCCTCGTCCCCTAGCTGACATGCAGGCCCGTGAAATTCTACAGCGCGTTCGCGAGATTCAGGTCCGAACCGATCGGCAGGTCGCGGATGTATTGGCAGGTGAATACGTAGCGGCATTCAAGGGCCGTGGCGTCGAATTCGACGAAGTGCGCCCCTACATCTCTGGCGACGACGTGCGGACCATCGACTGGAATGTCACCGCGCGGACCGGTGTTCCGTACGTAAAGCGCTACGTCGAGGAGCGGCAGCTGACGCTGATGCTGATGGCCGATGTGTCGTCTTCGCAGGATTTCGGTTCTTCGGAGCGATCCAAGCGCGAAGTTACCGCCGAGCTGTGCGCGCTGCTGGCCTTTTCCGCGACACGCAACGACGACAAGGTCGGGCTCACCCTGTTTCACGGAGGCATCGAGCAGTACATCCCGCCGAGGAAGGGACAAAAACACGCGCTGCGCGTGGTTCGCGAGGTTCTCGCGCACGGTGCGGAAGCTCCGGAGGCGCAGCTGCCGGATTCGCCCCGCGGGTGGACGCGGCGCTTCGCGAGTTGGCGGCGACCTCGCAGTCCGCGCGAGGCTACCGACATTGGCAAGGCGATGAAGTTCCTGCTCTCGGTGAGCGCGCGCAAGAGCATCTGCTTCGTGGTCAGCGATTTTCTCGATGAGGGATTCGAGCGCGCGCTGGTCACCGCCAATCAAAAACACGATGTGATCGCCGTGCTGGTCACCGACCCCCGAGAATTCTCTCTGCCTTCGGTCGGCCTCGTCACGCTTCGCGACGCAGAGTCCGGCGCTGTCCGTGTCTATGACACGGCTTCGGCGGCTTTTCGAGACAAGCTGGCTTCGGCTTCGGCGGCCCGCGCACGAGACCTGGAGCACCGGCTGCGCGCGTCGGGAATCGACTTCATCCATATCGATGCAGCGGGTTCGGTCGTCGAACCCCTGGTGCGATTCTTCAAGATGCGGGAGCGGAGGAGCCGGCGTTGAAGGTACGCGTCGTCGTCATGCTCGTGTTGGCCGGATTTCTCCTGAGCGCTGGGACGCTGCGGGCCGACAGCGACTCGGAGATGAAACCGCTGGAGGCGACATCGGAGACCGGTCCGGTCCGGGCGATCGTTCGACTTTCACCACCCGCGCCCGCGATTGGTGACACGCTTGGTCTCGAACTCGAGGTTCGGGCCGAGCCCGACGTCGAGTTGCTGATGCCCGAATTTGGCGAGGCGCTCGATCGCTTCGCGATCGTCGACTTCACGCGCTCGGAGGCGGCGGACGACGAGGGCGGAACGATCTCGCGCCAGCGCTACACGTTGGCGTCTTCGCGATCGGGCGCGCAGATCATTCCGCCGCTGCTCGTGGAATTCGTCGACCGCCGCGCCGGAAGAGTTCCCGCTCCGGAGGGAGAAGACGCGTATGAGCTTCTCACCACGGCCCTCGAATTCGAGGTGGCGGCCGCACTTCCTGAGGGCGCGTCCCTGGAGCTTCGCGCGCCGTTCGGAAAACTCGGCGCGCGCGCGACGCCCGGCCGCTACCGCACGCTCTGGCTGCTGGCGGTGCTCGGCGCGGTTGGCGCCGCCACGGTTTTCGGGGTCCGGACCTGGGCGTTCTGGCGCTCCCGATCAATTCGCCGCAGCGCCTACGAGGTCGCGAAGGCGGACCTCGACACTTTGCTGATGGGGCCGAGGCCGGGAGCGCGCGATATGGACGCGTTTTTCGTTCAGCTCTCGGACATCGTCCGGCGCTATCTCGAAAATCGCTTCGGGTTGCGATCGCCCGAGCTGACGACCGAGGAATTCGTCGAGGAGCTCGCCAACTCTCCAGATCTGGTCCGATCGCATCAGCGATTGTTGCGCGAGTTCCTCAATCGTGCGGACCTCGTGAAATTCGCGCACCTCGTTCCCGACCCCGCTGACGTCGAGTTGTCACTCGAAAGCGCGCGAAGTTTTCTCGAGGCGACTCGCGGCGATTTGAACCTGGGGCGCGCCAGTGTTTGATTGGGAACTCAGGGACCCACTCTTCCTGATCGTTGCGGCGCTCGCGCCCCTGGTCTACTGGCTGGCGGTGCGAATGCCCGCCGCACTCACTTACTCGAGCCTGGCGCTGGTGGACGTCGCCCCCCGATCCCAGCGCGCGCGGCTCGCGAATCTTCCCGCGCTCCTGTTGGCAGCGGCTGCGCTCGCTCTTGCGGTCGCGCTCGCTGGGCCCCGAACCGGCAGCGCGACTTCTCGCATCCACCGCGAGGGCATTGCAATCGCGATGGTGGTGGATCGGTCGGGTTCGATGCAGGCGAGAGATTTCGTGCGTGGGGATACGTCCATCAATCGACTGGACGTGGTGAAAGACGTCTTTCGCGCATTCGTAGTCGGGGAGGGCGGGGCGGGCGGCAGGCCCGACGATCTCGTCGGCCTCGTCGTCTTTGCTCGCTACGCGGACGGCTTGTGCCCGCTCACACTGGACCACGGCAATCTGCTCTCGATTCTCGCAGACGTCGAGATCGTGACGGAACAAAGTGAAGACGGCACGGCGATCGGCGAGGGATTGGCGCTCGCCGTCGAGCGGCTGCGCGGGGTGGAGGTCTCCTCGAAGATTGCGCTCCTCTTGACCGACGGAGTGAACAATGTCGGCGATATCGATCCGCTGCAGGCCGCCGACCTCGCCACACAGCACGGAATCAAGGTGTACACGATCGGCGCGGGAACCACCGGGCTCGCACCCGTACCCGTGCAGGCGCCGGGCGGGCGAACCGTTCTGCGTCAGGCCCAGGTCCAGATCGACGAGGAAACGCTCCGGCAGATCGCCCAACGAACCGGTGGGCGTTACTTCCACGCCGCAAACGCAAGCGGACTGACCGCGGTGATCGAGGAAATCGATCGCCTCGAGCGCAGCGAGATCAGCGAGGTCCGCTACCTCACCTACGAATACCACTACGCGGGATGGGTCGGCGCCGGTTTGTTGCTGATGGGCAGCGCCGCCGTTCTCTCGGGGAACCATTCTGCGGAGGCTCCCGTGAGCGAATTTCGCTTCGCGCAGCCGGAGTGGCTCCACGCGTTTTGGGGCGTGCTCGCTTTCGTCGCGCTGCTCTTCTGGCTCGAACTGCGAGGTGTCGGCGCGCTCGACCAGTTGATCGGCAATGCGCTACAGCGACGCTTGGTACGGCGCCCCAGTCTCTTTAGGCGCCGGATGCGGATCGCCTTGCTGGGGCTGTCGGCCGCTTGCCTGGTGCTCGCGCTGATGCGTCCCTCAACTCGGCATCCGGCACGTCGCCGCGCCTCGCGTCGGGAGCCGAGATCATGATCGCCTTCGACGTGTCGAAGTCGATGCTCGCGGAAGACGTGGCGCCGAATCGGCTCGAGCGCGCCAAGGCCGAGATCGTCGATCTGCTCTCCTACCTCGAGGGCGATCAGGTCGGCTTGATCGCATTTGCGGGGCGCGCCACGGTGCTCGCGCCGATGACGCCCGACTTCAGCTTTCTACGGCTCGTGCTCGAAGGCGCGGGGCCCCACAGCGTGACGCGGGGCGGGACGCGACTCGAGGAGCCGATCCGAAAGGCCGTCCAGGGCTTTGGTCCCGCTCGGGAGGCATCTCGCGTGATCCTGCTGATCACGGACGGCGGCGATCAAGATTCGTTTCCGCTCGACGCCGCAAAGGCCGCCGCGGAGGCTGGGATCGTCATCATCGCGATCGGTTTCGGTGACGAACTCGGAAGCGAAATCTATGCGACGGATCCCCGCACCGGAGCGCGCGAATTGCTGCGAGATGCGGATGGTGCTGCGGTTCGGAGCCGCCTCGATGGCGAACTCCTGCGCGACATCGCGCTCGTCACTGACGGCGCCTATGTGCCAGCCGGGACGGGGAGTGCTCGATCTGGAGTCGATCTACCGGCAACACATCGAGCCGCTCATGCTGGGCAAACTCGATCCGCGGGGAAAGACCGTTCGAGATGAGGGCTACCAGTGGGCGGTGTTACTCGGTCTCGTGTTCCTCGTTTCGAGTGCCGCGGTATCCGGCGGCGCGACCGGAGCGGGCGTGGCCGTCGTTCTGTGGATGGTTCTCACGGTGCCGTCGCCGCCCGCCTGGGCTCAGAGCGCAGACCCGCCAGCGGGCGATGATGCCGCGCGACTGAATCAAGCCCCAATTGCCGACGAAGAATCGACCGAAGCTGGGCGCCCTGCGCAAGACGATCTGCCAAAGGAGCCCGAGGATCCGCGCGAGATCTTCAACCTCGGGGTGTCGGCGCTCGAAGCCGGTAATTTCGAAGAGGCGATTCGCCAGTTCGAAAGGGCTCGACGAGAGGCGGCTGATGATGGCGAACTTCGCTTTCGGGCCGCCTACGATCTCGGGATCGCCTTGGCGACGCAGGCATCGGCGTTGGAAGCCGATTCACCCAAAGAAGCGCTTCGCGCGCTCTACACGGCATCCGATTGGTTTCGCGATGCCATCCAGCAACGCGGTGAACACGAGGACTCCCGCGTCAATCTCGACGTTGTTTTGCGCAGGGCGCTGCTCTTGGCAGATCGCCTCGCCCAGAGCAACGCGAAGGGCGTCGACGCGGAGTTGCAGGAACTCGCGACTCGGCAACGCGAGTTGGTCACAGCGCTTGCAATCTTGCAGGGCCAGGTGTTGGAGGAGTCGGAGGCGGCCGCTTCGGAGCATCTGCGCAGAGAATTCCGCGCGCGCGCCACCGGCCAGCGCGCGTTGCTTTCGGATGCGGATCAGCTTGCAGGCGTGATCGACGCGGAAAGTCAGGGAATCTCGAGCCGCTCCGATGAGGAGCGAACGCCGGAAGACCAGATGCGCGCCGCCCAACTCGAGGGCGTGCTCCACTACCTCCACCTCGCACGGGAGCGGATGGGGCAGACGCGACGCCAGCTTCGCCAACGGCAGGGAGAGCGCGCCTACCGGCGCGGTTCGGCGGCCCTCGCCGAGCTCAAGCGCGCGCTCGATCAGCTGCGCGACCCGGTGGCCGTGATCGATGCGCTGATCCGCGATGTCGCGGAGACCGCGGCGGGGACGGCAACCCTCGCCAGTTCTCGACGAGAACTGCCCGGGCTGAGCGCGCCGACGGAAGTCCCCGCCTGGCTGACCGCGGAGTCACTGCGAGACGATCAACGCTACGCGGCAGATCGGGCAACCGAACTCGATCAGCGCTTGCTCGCCGGGCTCGAACAGGGGGCGGCGGCGAGCGCCGACCAGCAGGCCCTCCTCGACGCCGTACAGAACGCCGAGCCCCTGGTGGCGGACGCCGCCGTAAGCCTGACCGAGGCCGCGGAGGCGCTGGGTTCCGATGCCCCCGAAAAGGCGCTTTCCAGCCAGCGCGATGGACTCGCAGCGCTCGCCGAGGCGCGCGAGTGGTTCCTGGATCTTCGCGGTTTGATCGAGCTGGCCTATTCGGATGAGCGCCGGATCGAGCAGGTACTCGCCGCGGAGGGCGATGAAGCGGAGGTGGCGCGAAGGGAGTATCTGGCGGCCATTCGCGAACTGCAGGACCACAACATTGCGCGCACCGAGCGACTCGGGGGCAAACTCGAAGCGGCTGCGGCCGCGCCACCCACGCCGGGGCCCGATGGAAGTGTGCCCGATGCGGAGGTCGCCGCGATGCAGCAGCAGCGCTTCGAGTTGGCGGGACAGCTCGTTACGCTTGCGCTCGCACGCATGGACGATGTTGTGATTCATCTGGCCGAGAGCGGAAAGCCCAGGTGGTCCGAGGGGCACACAGCGAGCCGCTCGGCGCTCAATCACCTGGAGACGCTACGCCGGCTCTTCTTCTCGATCGTCGAAGAGCTCCGCGATGCCGCCCAGCAGCAACTCGACCTCGCGGACGAGACTCGCGATGCTGCGGCGCTCAGTGCTGCCGGCTCCGATGATGCGGCCGCGCGGATTGGCCCGCTGGCGCCGCGCCAGGAGGCGCTCGCGACCCGGGCCGGTGACATCGCAGATGCGCTCGTCGAACAGTCGAATCATACGGGTGGCGTGGTTGATGAGGAGGCAGACTCCGCAGTACCGAGCAGGCGCTTGCGCGAGGCGGGCGAACACGTGCTGCTCGCCCAGGTAGAGATGGAAGGCGCGACGGAGAAGCTCGGCGAGGATCCGCCGAACCTGGAGTCGACCCAGGAGCGGCAGGCGGCCTCGATCGCCGAACTCGAGCAGGCGCTCGCGCTGACTGGTTCCTCCGGAAGATCGAGAGCCTGAGGGCGAACCCGATTCTTCCGAGCAAGAGGATTCTGAGTCCGAGCCATCGGGGGGTGAGGAGGGTCAGGAGGGCGAATCGGAGCCGCAAGCGGCGCCCACCGATCCCGCCCAGCTCCTGCAGGCTGTTCGCGATCGCGAAGCGCAGCGCCGGCGCGATCGAGAACAGCGCGGAACCGAAGGCTACGACACGGTGGAGAAAGATTGGTGAGGGTCGTCGCTGCGGTTCTGGCGGTGTTGGTCGCGGCGGCCGCGGCTGCGGCCCAGACCGTGAACGTCCAGTCCACGCCCGCGCCCCACTATGCGGGCGAAACGATCGAGGTCCACGTCGTCGTGGAGGGATTCGACGAGGATCCCCGCGCCCTCAGTGGTTGTCGCTTCACCGCCGCGCGGAAGGCTGATCGCGAGCGGTGTACATCCACGCGTGAGCACGTCGATCTCGATCGTGAACGGTCAGATGCGGCGAACCAAAAAGGTGACGTTCACCTTCGTCTATCAATTGCACGTCGAGGAACCCGGTTCCATTGAAATTGGCCCGTTTGCGGTTACGCAGGGCGCTACGAGCATTACGAGCCGTTCGCTTCGCCTGAACCTCGAGGCGCTTCCGTCGAGTGACCAGATGGCTGTCGAACTGGAGTTTCCAAAGACACCCGTCTATGTTGGCGAGCGCGTTCCAATTACCCTCCGGTTCCAGCTGACGGGCCGGATCAGGGAAAATCTCCATCAGTACACTCTGCGAGTTCCATTTTTTGCGCTGACCGAGACGTTCCAATTTCTGGAACCGCCGGGCGCGGCTGGCACGACGCAGGTCGAGATTCAGACTCCGAACGGTCCAGTCTCGGTGATGGGGACCGCCCGCGAAAGGAAGCGAAAAGGTGACACCCAACTGACCGTCGAGGTTCGACGCATTGTCGTTCCGCTGCGAGCCGGAAACCTCGAGATTCCGCCCGCGACACTCGATGTCGAGGAGGGCGTTCGGTTCCGGCGAGATCTCTTCGGCGGCCGCAGGCCTACGCAGATTCGCAAGTGGCGATCGACGGACCGCGTGCGCCGCCTCTCCGTGAAACAGATTCCCGCCGATCGCACCCCGGAGAGTTTTGCGGGTGCCGTGGGTTCGGGGTTTCTCGCTGACGGTATCGGCGGACCGAACCGTCGTGAAGGTGGGCGAACCGATCGCCCTACACTTCGAATTGCGGGGCGATGGCAACCTCGAGACCGCCGCGCTGCCGCGCCTCGATGCCGAGGGTCTGCTGTCTCCGACTTCGTTCCGGGTTGCAGATGGCGAAATCCCGGGCCGTCTCGACGATGGCACCAAACGCTTCACGGCCATGGTGCGGGTGCTGGAACCCAGCGTTCACGAGATCCCCGCTCTGGAGTACTCGTGGTTCGATCCAACCACGGAGCAGTTTCAAAGCACGAAGTCGCGTCCAATCGCGCTGTCGGTTGGCGCGGCGCAGGTGATTGGCGCGGCCGATGTCCAGAGCGGCGAACACGCGCCCGAGAGCCCCGCTTCGGGTCTCGAAGAACAGGCTGCACGTGCGGCTCGGGGGACGAGGCCTCTGATCTTGACGGGTGCCGATCTGGCAATCGAGCGCGACGCAGACCTCCTGCTTCGCCGTGATTCGGCCCGCACCCGGAACACCTGGGTGATCGCGGGACTCTACACGGGCTCGGGCCTACTCCTTCTGCTCACACAGCTCGACCGGCGGCGTCGAAACGTGGATCCCGCGGTCGTCGCGCGCCGACATCGAGTCGCAGCCGAATTGCGCCGGATGCAAGAAGCGTCGAACCTTCCCGCCTCCGAGGCCGCCGCGGAAATTGCGCGGTCGATGCGAGCGCTGCTTGCAGAGACCCCGAACGTTCGGCGCCCGGAGATCGATGCCTTGATCGGCGAATGCGACGCACGGAGTTACGCGCCCTCTGCGGGTCGCGACCCCTCGCCGATCGACTCTGCATTTCATCGACGTGCACTCGAACTCGCTCGGAGTATGACGGAGAGTGAATCGTGAGAATGGCGGGTTGGATTCTCGGCGCGGCGATCGCCATCGGGTCAGCACCCGGTGTGGCACAACCACCAGACGTCGCAGCGGTCGAGGAAGCGATCGCGAGCTATCGGGCGGCCCTGGATGACTCGAAGCGCGATTCGCGCCTCGAGGGATTTCGAAAGGCCGAGCGATTGTTCTCTCGGGTCGCCAACGGCGGCGCTTCGAATCCCGAGCTGTATACGAACCTCGGCAACGCCGCGCTCCAAGCCGAACACCTTGGCACCGCCGTGCTCGCCTACCGTCGGGCGCTGGCGATCGATCCCGATCACCCGCGCGCGGTGCAGAACCTCGAGTACGTCAGGACGCTGTTGCCCGAGTGGGTTCCGAAACCCGAGCCGGGCGGCCTGCTCGACAGCTTCTTCTTCTGGCACAAGACCCTGGCGGGGTCAGACCGTGCGCTGGGCGCCGCGATCGCTTTCGCAGTCGGCGCGCTTCTGCTGGCCGCGGCGATTCGCTTCGGACAATCGACGCTGCGTACCGCCGCGATCCTTCCCGTGCTGGTCTGGGCTGCGTTGATCGCTTCTGTTGTGGTCGACCCAGGCGGTGCGCGGCTCGACGAAGCGGTCGTGATCGCCGATGAGACGGTGGCGCGGGCGGCCGACTCGGCGCTCGCACCCAGCACCTTGCCGGCGCCGCTACCGGCAGGCGTCGAGGTCCGCATCCTCGAGCGCCGTTCGCCGTGGATCCGGATCCGTCTCGCCAACGGCCGCGCCGCCTGGGTCGCGGAGTCGGCGCTGATGACGGTTGCCCGAGCCCGATTCGATCACGGCGGATCGAACGCCCGGAGATTGAGCACACGATTCAGTCTGTGGGGCTTGCCTTGGGTAGCCGAGCAACCAGCCCCCTGCAGAGAGGTTCGTCTAGGAGCTCGACCCCATTCTGGAGTCGCGCTCCTAGATGTGCGCCTGGAGGAATTCGGGGATTCGATCTTCGAGCCAATATCGCGCCGACCACGGCCAGTGTCCGGAGACGAAACCCACGTGACCTCCGTTCGGGCTGATCTCGAACGCGACATGCCCCGAACGTTCTTCGGGCCGCGGAATGATCCCCGAATGCATGAGTGGATCGTCCGCGGCGTGGAGAACGAGGGTGGGCGCTTCGATGCGGTCGACGAATTGGCGGCTGCTACAGCGTTCGTAGTAGTCGTGAGCGCTCCGGAAGCCGTGCATTGGCGCGGTCACCGCATCGTCGAATTCGCGGAAGGTGCGGAGCCTGTCGAGGTCTGCACTGGAAAGCGGAAGCTCGAACGAACCGTTGGCCATCTTCGCGCGTATGGCTTTTCTGAGTTTGCGTACCAGGTACCACTGGTAGACGCGTGAGAAACCGGACTCCATGGAATCTGCGGCCGTTCCGAGTTCGAACGGAATTGAGACCGCGACGGCCGCCTTCAGGGGGTTGTCGGCTCCGGTTTCACCGAGCCACTTGAGCAGGACGTTGCCCCCGAGCGAGTAGGCGACACCGGCCAGCGGTGTCTCGGGTTCGCGGCGGCACAATTCGCGCGCGAACCAGTCGACGTCTGCGGTATCGCCGGAGTGGTAGGAGCGGCCCAGCCGGTTGGCCTCACCCGAGCAGCCGCGAAAATGCATCAGCGCGCCGCGCCAGCCTCGGGCTTCGATCTTCTTCAACAACCCCCGCGCGTAATTGGATTCGGTCGAGCCTTGCAGGCCGTGGAGCACGATTACGATCGGGCCTCCACGGCCGACCCAATCGACATCGAGAAAATCGCCGTCGGGAAGTTCGAAGCGCTCTCGCCGGGTTTCCAACCGTATGCGCGTGCGGCAGAGAACGGGCCAGATCGTCTGGAGGTGGCGGTTCGAAAGCCACCACGCGGGGCGAAACCGGTCGTCGGCTTTCCGATCGCTCACGCTGGGATCGGTTTCATTCGCTGATCGAGTTTCATTCGGGCTCCCTTCCATCGCCTCAGAAACGGCTCGAGCGCTCCCATCAGCTCGAACGCGCTGATCAGTGCGAACGATCCCATCAGTGCGAACGGTCCCATCAGCCTGAACGCTCCGATCTGCCTGAACGCTCCGATCGGTGTGAACGCTCCGATCGGTGTGAATGCTCCCATCAATGTGAATGCTCCCATCAATGTGAATGCTCTAATCATGTATGGAAGCAGAGAATAGGCTCAACGCGCACGCGTGCGAACCGATCGGGCCCAGCGTTCTTTCGCATCCGGCTCGTGCGGCTCGGCGCCGATGATCGCCGCGAGTCTGAACGATGCGGATCGCCCTCGGCTCCGCGCGCCTCTCGGTTAGGGATGGTTCTGGTATGCTTCTCGTTCACTCGAATCCTGGGGGGGATCAGCATGCGCGATATCTACGGTCTTCAGGCTGCTGCGCTGGCGGTAGGCCTGTTTCTGCTCACCGCCTGCGTCACCGACCCGTACACCGGGGAACAAAAGGTCAGCAAGGCCGTGACGGGTGCGGTGATCGGAGGCGCGACCGGCGCGGCGATCGGTGCGGCCACGGGTGGTGACCGCGGAGAGCGCGCGGCGATCGGCGCGGCCGCGGGAGTGCTCGCGGGTGGGGCGGTCGGAGCCTACATGGATCATCAAGAATCCAAGCTGCGAGAGCAGCTACAGGGCACAGGCGTGAGCGTTACGCGTGCCGGCGACGATCTGATCCTGAACATGCCCGGGAACATCACCTTCCAGGTCGATCAGTCCGACATCCGCGCGGATTTCTACGATGTGTTGAACTCGGTCGTGCTCGTCGTGAAGGAGTTCGACAAGACGAACATCGAGGTCTCGGGCTACACCGACAGCACCGGATCCGATCAATACAATCAAGAACTCTCGGAGCGCCGGGCCGCGAGCGTGGGTTCCTACTTCGCGTCGCAGGGTGTCGCTTCGGGCCGAGTGTGGACGAAGGGATTCGGGGAGCGCTACCCCGTTGCTGACAACGACACCCCGATGGGGCGCGAGCGCAATCGCCGCGTCGAACTGAAGCTGGTGCCGATCACGTCCTGAGCTGGCGCGTGCCAGCGCGGGTTGCGGAGCCGATGCGCGCCCCGTCCGAGGCTCTGAGCCGGCGCGCCCAGCCTTGGGTTGCTGCGCCAGCGCTAACCCGGCGCGGGTTTTCAGTAGAATCCGCCGCTGGGCCGACTCGCGCCGCGCTCAGTCGATTCCGAGGTTGCCGCGGATTCTTTCCTCGATCGGTTGGGTGTCCGGCTCGAACGCACGACCCGTGATCTGCTCGAAGGCCTCGATGTAGCGGCGGGTCGCCTCGCAGCGCACATCGATCGGAATTTCGGGCCACTGGCCCTCCCCCTTGTAACCCTGCTCGCCGAGCCAGACGCGCAGGTACTCTTTGTCGAGCTGCGTGGGATCCGAGGCCTGCGAGAGCGCTTTTTCATAACTGGTGCGCTGCCAGTAGCGGGATGAATCGGGGGTGTGGATCTCGTCGATCACGACGATTTCGCCATCGGCGTCGAGCCCCATTTCGTATTTCGTGTCGACGAGGATCAAGCCCTGGGAGTCCGCCCAGCTGCGCCCCTCGGCGAACAGCGCCGCACCGATCGCGGCCGCCTTGTCGTAGCACTCGGCGCTGATCTGTCCGCTCTCGATCAGCTCGGCGCGCGAGGTCAGCTCATCGTGGGCGCCGAGTGGGGCCTTGGTGGTCGGGGTGAGCAGCGGCTCCGGTAGCGGATCGTGTTTGCGCATCCCGTCCTCGAGCCGGTGGCCGCAGTACTCGCGATCCCCGCGGTCGTAGGCGGTCCAGATCGAGGTCGAACTCGAACCCGTCAGGTAGGCGCGGAAGACGAACTCGACGGGTAGCGGCTGGCACTCGAGCACTTTCGAGACGTTGGGATCCGGCACCTCGATGAGGTGGTTGCGGGCGATCTCTCGGGTTCTCTCGAACCAGAATGCCGCGAGCTGGTTGAGGATCTGTCCCTTGAACGGCAGGGTGCTGACGACGACGTCGAAACAACTCACCCGGTCGGTCGCCACGAGGTAACGGTGTTCGCCAGCGATGTAATTGTCGCGCACTTTGCCTGCTACGCGCGTACCGAGGTTCGAGAAGTTCGTCTCGGTCAAGGTGCGCTCGCACTGGTCTCTCAGAAGTCCAAAATCGATGCCCACGGTTCCTCCCAGGTGTGTGACTCCAGTATGGGGTCACGCGTCGCCGCAAGCGAATCCGACGGATCCGCCAGCCATGCGCCTCGATGCGCAGTGCCGCGCTCCCTGTTGATATAACGCCTGGATGGGGTCGCGAGCAATGACGAAACGCTCGGTTCCGACGGAAAAGCCAGATTTCGGGGCCGCGGTCGGCTTGTTCCGAGCGGCCCGCACCGGTAGACTCACCCTCGTTCCCGTTCGAAGAAGATGAGCAATTCCAGGGTGCTGGCAGAAGATCCGGCTGGTACCACGCCTGGGGTTTCGGTTGTTTTCGGTCATTCAATTTCCAGGCTCACTAGACGACCGCGACATGCGGTTTGCGTTCGATAGCGTCCTGAAGGCGAGCGCGCGGCTGGTCTGGCACAAAGAGCCGGAACTCCCGTCCGGGACCCGCGCCGTCGTGCTGCCCGGAGGCTTTTCGTACGGCGACTACCTGCGCTGCGGGGCGATGGCCCAATACTCGCCCGTGATGGCCGCCGTCAAGAGCTTTGCGGACGCGGGCGGCCCCGTGCTCGGGGTCTGCAACGGTTTCCAGGTGCTCTGCGAATCCGGCCTCCTACCCGGCGCGTTGCTGCGCAACCAGGATCTACACTTCGGCTGCGAGTTCGTGAACCTGCGCGTCGAGCGCGCGACTCCGCCCTTCACCTCCCGCGCGGTCGCCGGCCAGGTGCTGCGAATCCCGATCAAGAATGGCGAGGGCGCCTATTTTGCGGCACCGGAAGAATTGGCGCGCCTCGAGGCGAACGGCCAGATTGCGCTTCGCTATTGCGACGAGAGCGGAGCGGTCGAAGAGGCCGCGAACCCCAACGGCTCGGTGGCGAACATCGCGGGCATCACCAATGAGCGCGGCAACGTATTGGGTCTGATGCCCCATCCCGAACACGCCATCGAAGCCGCGGTTGGCGGTTCGGATGGTCTCTTCCTGCTCGGCTCGCTCGTAGATGCGGTTCGCGGCGCGGAATCCGCCCGATGAGTGACCGCAAAGCGCCGGTCGTCGATCTCGCGCTCGCGCGCGAGCACGGACTCACCGATGAGGAGTACGCGCGCATCGTCGAGATTCTCGGCCGGACTCCGAGCTTTTCGGAGCTCGGGATCTTCTCCGTGATGTGGTCCGAACACTGCTCCTACAAGTCGAGCAAGAAATATTTGAAGCAGTTTCCGACCCGAGGGGAGTGCGTGCTCCACGGGCCCGGCGAGAATGCTGGCGTCGTTGATATCGGAGACGGCTTGGCCGCCGTCTTCAAGATCGAGAGCCACAACCACCCGTCGTTCATCGCGCCCAAGCAAGGGGCGGCGACAGGCGTGGGCGGGATTCTTCGCGACGTGTTCACGATGGGTGCGCGGCCCGTCGCAAACCTGGACTCGCTGCGCCTCGGCCCGCTCGATCAGCCGCTGCACCAATATCTGTTGGCTGGAGTCGTCGATGGCGTCGGGAGTTACGGCAACGCCGTGGGGGTTGCCACCGTCGGCGGAGAGACCCAGTTTCACGCGTGCTACGCGGGGAACATCCTCGTGAACGCGTTCAGTCTGGGCATCATCGAGACCGACAAGATCTTTCTCGCGCGCGCGTCGGGCGAGGGCAATCCCGTCATGTACGTCGGTAGCAAGACCGGACGCGATGGCATCCACGGTGCGAGCCTGCTCGCGTCAGCGGAATTCGACGCCGAGAGCGAAGCGAAGCTTCCGACGGTGCAGGTCGGAGATCCATTCACCGAAAAGTGTTTGATCGAAGCCTGCCTGGAGCTCATGCAGACGGATGCGGTGGTGGGCATCCAGGACATGGGCGCCGCGGGCCTCACGTGTTCGTCGTTCGAGATGGCCAGCCTCTCGGGTACGGGGATCGCGTTGGATCTCGACGCGGTCCCGCAGCGCGAGACCGGCATGACCCCTTACGAATTGCTGCTCTCCGAGAGTCAGGAGCGCATGCTGCTGGTCGCCCGTGCGGGGCGCGAGGAAGAGATCGCCGAGATCTTCCGGCGCTGGGATCTCGATGTCGCTGTGGTCGGACGCGTGACCGACGACGGGCGGATGCGCATTCAATGGAAGGGCGAGACCGTCGTCGACATCCCGGTCGATCCCGTCGCGAAGAGTTCGCCCGAGCTCGATCGCCCCATCGCCGTTCCCGCGGACCTCGGTGAGCGACAGAAGCTCGACCTCGCTTCGATTGCACCCGAAGATGATTTTGAGGGCGCGCTCCACGAATTGCTCGACTCGCCGAATCTCGGTTCGAAAGAGTGGATCTACCGCCAGTACGATCAACTCGTGCAGGGCGACACGCTGATTCGGCCGGGCGGCGACGCGGCGTTGATCCGCGTCCGCGGTCGAGACGGCGAGCCGACCGCGAAGGGGCTCGCGATGTCGGTCGATTGCAACCCCCGCTGGTGTTGGCTCGATCCGCACGTCGGTGCGATGGCCGCCGTCGCCGAGGCCGCCCGCAACGTCGCCTGCACGGGTGCGCGGCCACTCGCGCTCACGAACTGTCTGAATTTCGGCAATCCCGAGCGACCGGAGATCATGTGGGAGTTCGCAGAGGCGACCCGCGGAATCTCAGAAGCCGCCGCGGCGCTCGAGACGCCCGTGGTTTCGGGCAACGTCTCGTTCTACAACGAAACCTCGGGGCGTGCGATCTTCCCGACACCTACGATCGCGGTGGTTGGGTTGCTCGAGAACTGGGAGCGCCACGCGGTTTCTCATTTTCCGCGGTCGGGCCTGTCGGTGGTGTTGCTTGGCGAAAACCGCGAGGAACTCGGCGGCAGCGAGTGGCTCGCGCAGCGGCGCGGCCTCGAGGCGGGCTTACCCCCGATCGTCGATCTCGAGCACGAAAAGCGCCTCCACGGCCTGCTCGCAGCCGCCGTGGCGCGCAGTCTGCTACGCAGCGCCCACGACGTTTCTGATGGTGGACTCGCGGTGGCGTTCGCGGAGTGCGCCTTTACCGGGCCCGAACTCGTGGGTGCTACCATTCAGCTTCCGGGTACCATTCGGCCCGACGCATTGCTCTTCGGGGAATCGACCGGCAGGGTCATCGCGGCAACCTCGGACGCGACGGCGCTGATCGAATTCGCGCAACAATCCGGAGTTCCCGCGGCGTGCATCGGTGAAACCGGAGGTGACCGGTTGTCGGTCGGACCCATCGATCGCGAACCGTGGCTCGACGTCGAGGTGGCGTCGCTTCACGAGTGCTGGCGGGGTGCCATCCCTCGGAGGTTGGGAGAATCGTGAGCCGCAGACTGATCGAAATCGATCCCGAGCTCGAGAGGGAGCTCGCCGAAGATCTCCATCGCGATCGCTATCACGACGAATGCGGTGTGGTCGGGATTCATGGCCATTCCGAATCCGCCAACATCGCCTACCTGGGCCTCTACGCCCTTCAGCACCGCGGGCAGGAGAGTGCGGGGATCGTGACCACGGACGGCGGTGAGCACCGCGTGCACCGTTCGATGGGCTTGGTCGCAGACGTCTTCAGCGAGAAGACCCTGCGCAAGCTGCCGGGGCGCATGGCGATCGGTCACGTTCGCTACTCGACAGCTGGCGGAAGCCAACTTCGCAACGCCCAGCCGTTTTGCGCCACGACGGATGGCGGGCCCGTCGCGATCGCCCACAACGGCAACCTCGTCAACGCCTACGCGATTCGCCGTGAACTCGAGGGTCGCGGCGCGATCTTCAGTACCACAGCCGATAGCGAGACGATCGTCCAGCTGCTCGCCCGATCCCGCGAGCGCACCCAGGAGGAGCGTTTGATCGACGCTCTTTCGAGGGTCAAGGGCGCTTTCAGCCTGGTCGTGATGACGGGCGACTCATTGATCGCCGTGCGCGATCCCCACGGATTTCGCCCCCTCTGCCTCGGGCGTCTCGACCGTGCCTGGGTGGTGGCGAGCGAGACCTGCGCACTCGATCTGATCGGAGCCGAGTACGACCGCGACCTGGAACCCGGTGAGGTCGCGGTCATCAAGCGCGGGCGGATTCGCACCCTGCGCCCGTTCAAGCAGCAGACGAAGGAGAGCTTCTGCATCTTCGAATACATCTATTTTGCGCGCCCCGACTCGAATCTCAACGGACACAACGTATACACCTATCGAAAAGAGTTGGGCCGACTACTCGCGCGCGAGCACCCGGTGAACGCCGATCTGATCGTGCCCGTTCTCGACTCGGGCAACACCGCGGCCCTCGGTTACGCAGAGGAGATCGGCATCCCCTACGAGCAGGCGATGATTCGCAATCACTACGTGCGCCGCACCTTCATCGAACCCACGCAATCGATCCGGCACTTCGGTGTCAAGGTGAAGCACAACGCGGTTGCGAGCGTCTTGAAGGGTAAGCGGGTGGTGCTGGTCGACGACTCGATCGTGCGTGGCACCACCCTGATCAAGCTCGTGACGATGCTGCGCAACGCCGGCGCGACCGAAGTCCACCTACGGATCTCCGCGCCGCCGACCATCGGACCCTGCCACTACGGGATCGATACGCCCACGCGCGACGAGTTGATCGCGAGCAACCACAGCGTCGACGAGATCTGCCAGATCATCGGCGCGGACTCCCTCCGCTATCTCTCGCTGGAGGGACTCCGGAAGAGCGCCGAGGTGCTCAAGAGCGGCTTCTGCGACGCCTGTTTCTCCAACGAATACCCGGTCGCGGTCGAGAACAGAGGCAATCCGCCCCAACTCTCGCTTTTCCGGGCAGTCGAAGACGACGACGCCTGAAGCCGCTTGACTGCACGGCGCGGATTTTCTTGAAAGCGTTTTATTTTCAATAGTTTACATCTGGATCTGCGCATTTCGATCGCTTCGATTTGGCAGGCTCGCTCCGCGCTTCACGCCCACCCGAAGTTGAGCGGGGAGCCCCGTCGGCCGATAACCCGAGCGGGACATTCTACTTTGTCGAGTGAGGGACCACCGTGGGCGCCCCGTCTAGGGTATTCAAACTGGAGTTCTCGAGCGCGGAGGAATTCCAGCGAGAACACAACGCCAATCTCGTGAATGGCGGCGTGTTCGTGGCGACGGAACAGTCCGCGACGGTGCGCGAGACCGTGTCGGTGGAACTCGCGCTCGCGGGTGAATCCAGCAGGGTTCGACTCGACGGGGAGATCGTTCACATCATTCCGCCCCAGATGGCGGAAGCCGGCGCGGTGCCGGGTGTGGCTATCCAATTTTCGTGCACACAGACCGCGCTTCGAGCCGCCCTGGAACCGCTCGTCCAGGCCACGGGAGCGCCGCGGCCCGAACCTCCCGATTCTGGACGCCGGAAGGCGCCGCGCGTGCCCGCCCAGGTGCCGATCCGAATCAAGGCGCCGGGGGGCTCGCTGTCCGGCCACACCCGCGACATCAGTCTCTGCGGCGTGCTGGTCTCGGTCCCGGGCGATTCGATGCCCGTGGGCACCCCAGTTCAACTGACGATCGATCATCCGACCAACGGTGAGTCGCTCGAGGTCGACGCGACCGTCACGCGTCAGGTCGCGAGCAAGGGTGGGGCGGTTGCGATCGCGATCGAATTCAATTGCGCCCCCTGAGCGACAGGACGAAGTGCACCGCTTTATCGCCGATCTCCAGAGCGCCGAGCACAGCCGGCGCCTGGGCGGAATGCGCGGTTCACTGACCGAAATCGGGCCGCAGAACCTGCTCCAGATGCTCGGCAAGACGGCACCCTGCGGAACGCTGACCGTTACCCAAGACAATGAGGAGGCCGTGATCGGCTTCGAGGGTGAGATGTTGTGTTATGCGCGACTCGGGCGGGTCAGCGGATTGAAGGCGCTGACGCGCGTGCTGGGTTGGGAGGAGGGCTCGTTTGAATTCCACGCCCGACTCGAACCGATGACGTCCGAAGATCCACCGATGCGGCTCGACGCGGCGCTCCTCGAATCCACCCGCGATCTCGACGAACTCCGTATGCTCGATCTCAGCGTGCTCCCGCCCGATGCCAAGGTGCGCTTTCAATCCGCGCCGGCGGGTCCCGGTAGGGAGGAAGCCTCCAAGGTAGAGGACGCGGTGCTCGATCTCTCGCGCGGGTGAGTTCACCATCCGGCGCATCCTCGACATGATCCCCGAGCCCGATGTGGAGATCCTGCGGGCACTCACGTTTCTCGCCGATCTCGGGTCGATCGTCATCGTTCCACGCTGAGTCCCACACCGCATTCGAACTGCGGTTCAGCGAGAGACGATGGTTTCGCGCCTGAAGTTTTCGTCGTCGCGATCGGGGCAGTCGACGTTGTAGTGGAGCCCCCGGCTCTCGCGTCGGAGTGCGGCGGATTCGACCACCATTCGCGCGACGGTGGCGAGATTGCGCAGTTCGATCAGGTCGGGCGTGAGCTTCCAATCCCAGTAGTACTCGGTGATCTCGGTGCGCAGCAGCTCGATTCGCCGCCGTGCCCGTTCGAGGCGCCGATCGCTGCGCACGATGCCGACGTAATTCCACATCAGCCGTCGGATCTCGTCCCAGTTCTGGCTGATCACGACGGCTTCTTCGCTCTCGGTGGCGTCGCCTTCTTCCCAGGCGGGCACCTCGACCGATTCGCGAGAGAGATCGCTGAGCCGACGGCTCGTCGCTTTGGCGGCGGCATCCGCGAAGACGAGGGCTTCGAGGAGTGAATTGGAGGCCAGCCGATTTGCGCCGTGGAGCCCCGTGCAGGCGACCTCGCCGGCCGCAAAGAGATTGGCAGGTCGGTTTCGCCCGTCAGGTCGGTGCGCACGCCGCCGCACCAGTAGTGGGCGGCGGGC
>PVMK01117114.1_pt1 | contig 26309 bp, 32 predicted proteins | sample 1853481 | NCBI WGS metagenome assembly PVMK01 (sample SAMN08533507, study PRJNA380276) | Marine sediment metagenome, whole genome shotgun sequencing project.
CCTGCCGCGTGTGCTCTTCGCGGGTGGACATGAAGGCGGCGCGGGGGCCGCCGAACATCACCGGCACCCCGAATCGCTCCGACGACCCGACGACGACGTCTGCGCCCATCTCACCGGGTGGGGTGAGCAGGGTGAGGGCGAGTAGGTCGGTGGCGACGGCGACCAGCGCCCCGGTGTCGTGGAGGCGGGCGATCAGCTCGGTGTAGTCACCAACCGCCCCAGTCGTTCCCGGGTACTGCAACAGCATGCCGAAAGTCCCCTCCGGTACGTCGTCGTTGGGGTCGGCGATGACCACCGGAATCCCGAGCGGCCTGGCACGGGTTGTCACCACGTCGATCGTCTGTGGGTGGGTCGCCGCATCGACGACGAATACCATGCCAGCTTCCCCACCGCCACCGCCAGCCTCCCCACCGCCACCGCCCGGACCGCGGTTGATCCGCTTCAGCATCGCCATCGCCTCGGCGGCGGCGGTTCCCTCGTCGAGCAGCGAGGCGTTGGCGATGTCCATGCCGGTGAGGTCCGACACCATCGTCTGGAAGTTGAGCAATGCCTCCAGCCGACCCTGGGAGATCTCGGGCTGGTAGGGCGTGTAGGCGGTGTACCAGCCGGGGTTCTCCAGCAGATTGCGGCGGATCACCGCCGGCAGGATGGTGCCGTGATAGCCCATCCCGATCAGCGAGGTGAACACCTGGTTCTGGTCGGCGAGCCGGCGCAGGTGGTCAAGCGCCTCGGTCTCGGTGAGCGGGCCTGGCAGGTCGTGGTCCTGCTCGATGCGGATGACCTCTGGCACGGCCCGGTTGATGAGGTCCTCCATGGATGCCACCCCGACGACTTCGAGCATGTCGGAAAGGTCCGATTTGGAGGGCCCGAGGTGGCGGTGGGCAAACTCGCCGCTGCGGCTGCGGTCCTCGGTGGTGGGCTCGGTCATGGTGGGTAGCTCCCATATCGCGTCACGGTCGGACCCGTCTGTCGCGATGACCTGAGAGATTCACCGCCGTAGCGGCTTTCCCCTTCGGTGAGGGTGCGAACCCTGCTCTCCAGAATTGCCTCGTCCCCGCGGTCCTGGTGCCTGCGAGATTCCCGGGTGGTTGCTCCTTCGGCGCGGACCGAACCGCTCTCCCGCGGGGCGTCAATGGCGACACCAAGGGTACCAGCGAGCCGAACCGCACTACGCGGCACCGTCACTTGGCGCGATCATCGGGCGGCACAAGGAGAGTTGTATGCAGGAACAGCCGGTCGCCGACTCCATCGTTTGTGTGGAGTGCGGAGGCAAGGCGCACATGCTCACCCGATTCCCACCGGACGATCCGCCACAGCCGGGTGATGTGGTCGCCTACGTGTGCGAGGAGTGTTCGCACCGCTTCGACATCGTGCACGACGACGTCGACGAACCCGAGGAACCGGGGTTCGACTCGTAGGCCGATGCCGTCTTTTTCCCGGCGAGAAGACACCCAGCGTGTCGCAAGGCACACGCCCCGCGTTCCTTACCGGTTAAAGCGCGACTTCCGTCCGTGAGGCGCGAAACAAACGGAAAAACCACCCTTGTAGCGTCGGCGAACCGCGAGTTGAGTGTGCATCGGGCGGCCGAGGGCTCGGCAGTCACCCCGACATTGGGGGAAGGGAAGGCAAGTCATCGGTGGATCCGTTCGCGCACCCCGACCTGCAACGCATCGGTCGATCGATGCGAATCCGACTCGAAGAGACACTCGAAGCCGAACAGCACGCCGCCCGCTCGGCAGCGAGACGCCGGATGACCCTTCGCGACCGGCTGCTCGAATCCGAGGACCGCGAGGAACGCGTCGTGCTGTCGACGAGCGACGGGCACGTCTATCACGGGGTGGTGGACGCGGTCGGGATCGATCACGTAGTCCTCCTCGACGGAGACATTGACCGCTACCTCGCCATTTCGCACATCGTGGCGATGGAGGCACGCTGATGGCGATCAGTGTCGAAGACCTTCGCCAGATACCCCTGCCCTCTATCGCCCCCCGGACCATGCTCGGTATCGGACTCGCTGCCGTTGCCGCCCTTCTTGTCCTCGTCGTCACCCGGCCGCCGGGCACGGTACCGGTACTGGTGGCCGGTGCCGATCTTTCCGCCGGCACCCCGTTGGCCGAGCTCGAAATCGATATCAGGCAGGTCGTCGAAACCTATGGCCTGGTGGAAGGAGATGAGCTGGGCGAGCTCGGCGACTGGGTACTGGCCGCCCCCATCACCGCCGGCGAGCCGATTCTTCCCAGCTTGCTGCGACCGGGAGAGGCCCTCGCTGCCCCCGACTCAATCGCCATCGAGCTCGATACCGCTCACGCCGTCCTCGGACAGTTGAACCCCGGCGATCGCGTTGATGTGTATGCGACGAGCACAAGGCCCGGCGAGCCTACAAAGACCAGGCTGATCGCTTCCTCGATGTACATCCTGGAAGCGCAGATCGCGGAGTCATCGACGTCCAAGGATCGTGTGACGCTGCTACTGGCCGTCGACCAGGCGACCGCCCGGGCGCTGGCTACCGCGATGCACGCCGGGGAGATCGATCTGGTCAAGGTCGGCCGATGACCGTCCGCGTAGCGACGGTTCTGTCGGCCCAGGAGTGGGAGCCTCGGTTGGTGGCCCATTCGCGGGAGACCGCCGAACTCCGCATCGTGCTCAGGGCCTTTCAGCCAGACGAGATCGAGGAGCGGGCCAACGAGATCGACGTCGTCGCTGCCGGCGCCGAAGTGGCCTGGGTAACGCCGGCGCAGATCAGCGCATGGCGCCGGAAGGGACTGAGCGTGCTCGGCGTGTATCCCCACGGTGACACCCCGGCCGCGGCCATGCTCGAGGCTGCCGGTGTCGACGAGATTGTTCCCGACGACACAGACGCGGAGAGCCTGATCACCGCGATTCGATTCCTCGCGCCGCCCGCCGATCGCGACGCCAGCGTCGACACCGGATCAGCCATAGCGGTGATCGGGGCAAGAGGTGCTCCCGGATCAACCGAGGTCGCCCTCGGCCTCGCCCTAAATGCCGTGGAACGCGGTCCAAGCGTGCTCATCGACCTCGACCTCGACGCCCCATCAATCGCCATCCGACTCGGGCTGGCTCCGCGGCCCGATATCACCGATGTTGCAGATCAGGTGAGGGCAACCGGTCGCATCGACCCGGCCTCTTTGCATTCGGTTGGCTCCCTCGAGGTAGTGACGGGCTCTCACCGACCGGGCGAGGGGGCCATCCGTTCCACGATGGTCGAGGACGTCGTCGAGGTGGCAACTTCCCAATACGACACCGCCGTGCTCGATCTCGGTGCAGCGCCGCCCGACGATCGGATTCTGAAGCGCGCCGATCAGGCCATTCTCGTAGTCGACGGCAGCGCCGTGGGTGTGGTACGCGCCGCTCGACTTGTCGCCGAATGGTCAGGCCCTCCTCCACAAATCGTCGTCAACCGCGCCGCCCGCCACGAACATGATCAGCTCATCGAGGCGGTACTGCGTTGGACCGGCATCGAGCCAGTGGCCGTTATCGACGATCGGCGCTCGGTTCGGACCGCAGCGCTCAGGGCACGTCACCCCGACCGACAATTCAGACGGGCGCTTGATCCGGTCGCGGTCGTATGACAACGGCGACGACCGCTCGGTTCGGGTTCCTTGGCGATCTCCTCGACGACCCGACCGTCGAGGAGATCATCGTGATCGGTGGACACCGCACGTTCGTGGTACGAGACGGCGTCAAAGAGCTCATTCCGGCGGTGGCTGACGCCGCGACGGTGCGGCGAATTGCCGACCAGCTCCTCGCCGGCACCGGCAGGCGGCTCGACCTCTCGTCGCCAATCGTCTCTGCCCAGCTCGCCGACGGGAGCAGGGTGCACATCACCGGCCCGCCGGTCACGCACCCAGACCGTCTCAATATTCAGATCCGCAAGTTCGTCGTCACTGCGACCGGACTGGACGAGCTCGTGGCGCGGGAGACATTGACGCCCGAAGGCGCGGCCCTTCTCCGCGAAGCGATCCGAGCCGACCGGTCAATTCTGGTGGCTGGAGCTCCCGGTGCGGGTAAAACCACACTCGTCAACTGTCTTCTCCGGGAGGTTTCGCCCGACCGCAGAGTGGTCACCTGTGAAGAAGTCTTCGAAATCGACGCCGACCTCCCGGACATGACCCAGATGCAGACGCGCGACGAGGGAATGGACGGTGGCGCCGCAATCACACTCAGGGACCTCGTCAAGGAAGCGCTGCGTCAACGACCCGACCGGATCGTCGTCGGAGAGGTGCGTGGACCGGAGGCCTTCGACATGTTGATGGCGCTCAACGCAGGCTGCTCGGGGATCGCAACCCTCCACGCCAATTCGGCGATCGATTCCCTCGAGAAACTCGTTTCATACAGCGTGCTTGCCGGCCAGAACGTTTCAATCCCGTTCGTCAGAAGAACCGTGGCGTCGGTGATCGACCTGGTCGTGTTCCTGAGGCGCAACGGCCGGCAGCGGTTCGTCGACGAGATCGCGGCCGTCCCGGCCCAGCTCAGCGACGACGTATTCACATTGGACACGCGATTCAACCACAGCGACGGCCAACTCGATCAGACGCGGTGGTGGTCGTGAGAGGCGTCGCCGCCCTGCTGGCCGCCGGCGCGGTATGGGTCCTCGTGACAGGCCGCTTTCCGTCGATGCACACTCCGAAAATCCAGCTCCCCTCGCCGTGGGTGCTTCCAGCCGCCTTGGCAACCGGCATAGGCGTTGCCTTACTTGCACTCGGATTTCTCGCGGTGCCGTCGGTTGCGATCGCCCTTGGCGGACTCGCCGCCGCCGTACCCGTGGCGTTCGACCTCACGCGACAGAGGCGCCAGAACGAGGCCCTGGCTGGCGCATGGCCCGACTTCCTAGCCTTGATGCAAAGCAGGGTCGTCGCAGGAGAAACGCTGCCGGACGCGTTCCTCGCCGCCGCGGAGCGATCACCCCAGCCATTGCAATCGACTGCGGGCCCCGTTGCCGAATCGACCACGTTCGGTGATGGATTCGTCCCGGCACTCGAGCGGCTCCGCGCGGATCTCGATGATGCGACTGCCGACCGGATCCTATCCACGATCGCCGCCGCGCATCGATCCGGTGGCCGTCGCGTCGGGCTCGTCCTGTCATCGTTGGGAGCGTCCGTCGCCGACGAGGTGAGACTGCGCAGGGCTCATGTGGCCGCACTTACCGAGCAGCGGATGACGGCTCTGGTGGCGTTGGTGGCACCGTGGGGACTGCTGGGCCTCACCATCGCAACCAACCCGCAAGCAGCGGCGTTCTACCGAACCGATACTGGCACGCTGATCGTGACCATCGGCCTCGTCTCCACCAGCGTCGGCTACCTGGCAGCCCGCCACGCCGCCGCCCTGTCCAAACCACCACGGGTGTTCGAGTGAGGTATGCGATTGCCTTCCTGTTCGGGATCGGCATGTTTCTTGCAGTGACCTTGGCGCGCCCGCGGCGCGTGACGTCTCGAGTCGGCGACTATCTGAATCCGGACCGGCACCCGGCTTCCGGGGAATCGCCATCCCGGATCATCGGCTCGGTGCATGGGGAACAGATGAGCAACCGGCTGGTTGCAACCGCCGCCGGAGCGCTGGCCGGGATCCTGATGGCCCAGGGAGACCTGTTCGTGGAAGGGCCTGGTCGCTCGGTATTCCCGCTGGGCCTGCTCGGAGGGACCGCCGGTTGGATCGTGTACGGGATGCATCGATCGACGTTGAAGCAACGACGCGCCCGGCGCCTTCGTTTCGAGCTACCGGTGGTCGCGGACACCATCGCCCTCCATGTGATCGCCGGCGAGTCGGTGAGCACGGCCATAGGCGGGCTCGTCGAGACCTCGCATGGAGTCGCGGCTGATGAGTTCCGCGCCGTCCTGGAAGACCATCACGAGGGCCGCGGGCTCACGGAGGCGTTGCAGAGTGCGTCGCGCGAAACGGCCACCGAGGAAGCGCAGCGGCTGTACACCTTGCTCGCCCACGCCCACGACACGGGCGGACGTCTGGCGGAGGCGCTGGCCGACCTCAGCACCGATTATCGAGCAATGCTCGCCAGAGATCTCACCGCGGAGGGCGGCAAGCGGGCGCTTGCCACCTACGGGCCAGTGCTCGCTCTCATGGTCCCCGTGACCCTGCTGTTCTTGCTGTACCCAACCCTCGCGGGGCTTCGCAGTCTCGCTGGGGGCCCATGAGAAAGGAGGTGACCATGTGGAGCAACGAACGTGGCGCTACCACCGTCGAATGGCTCGGACTGGCGACCATCGCGGTGCTGGTCGTGGCGATGCTGTTGCCCCAAGTTCGCGGTGCCGCTGCCGACGTATGGTCGAGCATCGTCGCCGAGATGACGGGCTTCTTCTCCTAGAAGAAGAGGGATCGCTGCTCATCGAGTCGCTGGCTGCGATGGCGGTGGTGTTCCTGATCCTCGTCATCGTCGTTCAGTTGGCGTTCGTACTCGTAGCCAGGGAGGTTTCCCAGTCTGCAGTCGATGCCGCCGCCAGAAGAGCGGCGCGCCCTACGGCAGACCTGCTTGTGGTGCAGGAGCGGCTAACCGAGGAGCTGGCCGCTGTGGTGCCGGGTGCACACAAGGTAACCGCGTCGGTGGAGTCGGTCAGCGGGACCATCGACGTCCGTGCCGCCATCGAGTGGGCACCCCCCGGACCCGATCTCGTGCCGGTGGTGATCCGGGTCCAATCGGTGACACCCGCCGGCATCCCACCGTGACTGGTGAGCGGGGAACCGCGCTCTTAGGGACGCTGACCATTGGCTTCGCCGTGGTGCTGCTCGTTGGTCAGGCGCTGGTGACGATCGGCCGAATCAGCTCAGCCGCAACAACCGCCGAGGAAACGGCGCAATATGCAGCGACCTGGGCCGCCCGCCACGGCGATGCAACCGATGCCGAGCAGATCGCACAGTCGTTGGCTCCCGATGCGCGGGTATATGCGGCAACCACCTCAGACGGCATAGCCGTGACCGTGGAGGTCGACGTGAGCCTCATCGGTCCGGAGGGAACCCCACTCGTTCGTGTCGTCACGGGACGCGCCCTCGTCCCCATCAGCCAGTACCGGAGCGTGCCATGAGCGAGCGGGGATCCATGCTCCCGTTCATGGCCGCGCTGATCTTCGTCGGTCTTGTTGTCACCGGTCTCGCTCTGGATGCTGCCCTACTCGCTGCCACCTACCGCGAGGTGGCGTTCGCTGCAGATGTCGGTGCCGAGGCGGGAGCGGCCGAGCTGGCGGTCGGCGCCTACAGCGAAACGCCGCTGCTCGATCCAGGCAGTGCCGAAGCCACCGCGGTGCGCGCCGCTCTGGCGGCGCGGCCGAGGTCGGGGCGCTCGGCGGTGGCCACCGCCGACGTAGGCGGAGTATGCCTGACTGTGGTCGACCACTACCAACCGAGGATCTTGGGAGCGATTGGCGTCGCCTCCACCGAGGTCACCGTCGAAGCGTGCGCCGTGCCCGGTCGCGGGTAACTCGGTGTCCGGGCGCAAAACCCGTCGCACGTGCTTAGAGACACACTCAGCGCGACTCCAAGCACGTACGACGCCGGCGCCTCCGAAGCCAGCGGTACGATTCTCCTGCGGAGGGGCATCGTGGAGAAAACGGCCACCAAACCAGAGGACTTCATCGAGTCATTGCCTGCGGAGGTGCGTGGCGACATTGATCGGCTCGACGCTGCGATCACCAAGGTCATGCCGGGCCACGCCAGGACGATGTGGGAAGGCAAGTTCTGGGGCGGGAGCGACCAGAAGATCATCGGGTACGGCGACTACTCGTATCAGCGATCGACCGGCGACACCGTTGAGTGGTTCATCGTCGGCCTGGCGCAGCAGAAGCACTACATCAGCGTGTATGTCAATGCCTTCGACGAAGACGGGTACCTCGTCGAGAAGTACGCCGACAGACTCGGCAAGGCGAAGATCGGGGCCAGCAGCATCAGCTTCCGGTCACTCGACGACATCGACGTCGAAGTGCTCCTAGATCTCGTCGAAAAGGCCAACCAGCTGATGTCCCAGCCATGATGCACGGTCTTAGGAGGCGGTGTCCAGGGTCCACTGGTAGGCGCGGGTGATGATGGCCTTGACCGCTTCAAGCTCGGCGTCGGTGCGTGGTGCGTAGATCATCAGCAGCTCGAATTCAGGGATATAGGGGTTGGTGGGATGGGGCTCGCCCCAGCCTTTGCCAAGAACCTCTTCGGCGTCGGGCGCGGTGAGCGCCAGATGCTGGCTGCCCGGTCCCGGCTCGGTATGGATTTGGGTGATCTCGCGCTGGGCAATGGGATTGATCGGTCCATACTCGTCATTGACCCAGGCGGCACGCGAACTGGGTATTGATACCCGGCTTCTCCCCTCTTCAATATGGTCGAGGCCGAACAGCCAATCAGCCATCTGCCGATACACCTCTTCACCGGCATTGTCCGACAGCTGCAGGTGCGGCATGCCAGGGTTGACCTGGGGTGCTTCACCCTTGCGCTGCGGTAGCTCAAAGTCAGTCTGTGTCATGTCTGCCGTCTCCTCGAGACACCGTTATCCCCACTCTATTCACCGTTCTGAGCCGAGTTCGATCTCGGCCCAGAGCGGTCGAGTCACCCTGGCCCAGCCCAAGCCAAACACGATCGCGATCCCGCCAAGCCCCAACAGCAGAACGCGGATGGGCACCACCTCGGCGAGCGCGCCGACAACAAGCGCCGACACGGCAATGGCCAGCGTGTCCAGACCAAAATCGAGTGCGAAAACCCTTCCCCGCATCTGATCCGGAGTCAGCTCCTGGAGTCCGTAGTTGGAGAAGGTGAACTGAGTGCCCCCGCCCATATGAGCGATAAGGATCGCCACCGCTGCCAACACCAGACCCGGGGACACCCCCACCACCAGGTAGGCAACACCCCACAGAGCCATCGCATACCCGATCGATCCATAGATTCTGCGATTCGAGGACCCGACGAGCCGGAAGGCCAGGACCGGGCCGATCAGGTTCCCCAGACCACGGGCGCCGAATAACAAGCCGGTGCCTAGGTCTCCGGCGTCGAACACGGTGAAGGAGACAACCGCAAACAGGCCGACCGCCCCCCCCGACGTCAGAGCATGGCCGGCCTTGGAGGTCAGCAACGCCGTCACCCGCGAGTTCCCCTACCGCGTATCGCACCGCATCTCTGACCGACTCGACAAATCGGACAGCCGCAGTCCGCGCTGGCTCCTGGAGTCGACGCCCAATGCGAGCGACCAGGACCGCCGACACCAGGAACGACGCTGCGTTCACCACAAAGGCAGCGTCCCGCGACACCAACGCCGCGAACAAACCACCAAACCCTGCACCCAGCGCCAGCATCGCCCCCCAGGCGGATGACATCAATACGTTCGCCGGTGCCAGCTCGTCGGCATCAACGACGTTGGGCAGAGCAGCCCCCGAGGCCGGGTAGAAGAAGGCGGCTCCTACCCCCTCGAGCGCAATGACCAACAGCGGGAACCATATGCCGTCACGGCGTCGGCGGCGAGCAGGCTCAATACCAGCGCCGCACGAGCCACATCCGAGATAACGAGAATCTTCTTGCGGTCGAACCGATCGGCGACGACACCTGTCACCGGAGCCAGTAACAGCGCAGGAAGCGCCTGGGCTGCGAGAACCGCGGCGGCGGCTAGCGGCGAGCCGGACGCCTCGTAGACCAGACCGAGTAACGGAATGACCAGAAACCAGTCCCCGGCGAACGAGATGAGCCGAGCCAGATACAGTCGTCGAAAGTCCCCGTTGTGGCGAACGAGATCCCAATACACCCGGTAAGCCACCATCCGGCTGACGTTAGCCAGGCCCTCGACCAGGACCGGCGACTAGCCGGCCGCCCATCCGGTGACGTCGACAGGTCGGACCACCACTCCCCCAACGACCGATGCTGGATCGGCGTATTGCGAGTAACGATCGGCGAGCAACGGAACGAAACGCTCCGCGTCCGCGGCGGATGCCTCGGCACCCCTCCCATTGATGCGCACCCACCACAGCCGGGACCAGTCATCCTCGTAGGCCTCGACGAGCAAAGTGCAACGCGGGTCGTTGCGAAGGTTGTCGATCCTCTGTAGTCGGGTCGACGTCTTCGTCTTCACCGTGTCGATGGGGATGAAAAGGGTGTGATCCTCATCGATGGCGAAAACCACAGGAACCAAATCGACACCCCTATCGGGGTGCAGCGTCCCCAGAACGGCATGTCGGGCCGCCTCGACGCGCTCCCAGGCCGCGGACTCGGTCATTCGCATCGGGTGATGGTACGTATGTGGCAGAGCCCCCACCCCGCATTCGGCGGTACTCCACCCGCCGCGTCGAACTGTGACGAGAAGCTGGGGGGAAAAACGGTGCCTCAGGCCAGCTCGGGAAGCTCGGACAACTTGCCGTACCGGCCTCGGAACACGAAATAGGCGACCAGACCCGCCGGGATCGGGAGCCAGAACTGGAACATCCGATAGGCGAGAGTCGCCAGCAGAGCGTCCGAGGCCGGGATCCCGGAAATGGTCAACATTCCAACAAGGCCGGCCTCGACGAAGCCGAGCCCGCCAGGAGTGAGCGGAATCATGCCGAGCACTGCCGCCCCCGCAAAGGCCAGCAGGACCAGGCTCGGGCGCGGGTTGGCCCCAATAGCAAACAACGCAACAACGAGCGTCGCATAGTCGAGCAACCAGTTCAGGGTGGCCACGGCCAGGGCACGTTGCCATCGTTTGCCAAGAGCAGCGACCACGAGGTCCCTGCTCTCCACCAGCCCGGCTTCGGTGAAGGACCAGTCCTTGTTGAATCGCCTCGCAGACCAGCTGACCATCGACTCAACCATCTTCCCCAACAGATGGAGCGGCCGATCGAAGCGAACCAACGCCACCGTTGCGGTGAACATCACGATGAAAAGAATGGTGCCGGCGATCGCCACCGGCAGCATCCCTTGAGGAATCGGAGCCGAAATCGCTGCGATGATCAGCGCCACCGCCGGAAGCGCAAACAGCACCAAATTGGACAGCACACCAACCGACGCCAAAGCGGCAGCGGCATGGGTCATGGGGATGCCTGATGCCGCCAGCATCCTGAAGTAGAACGCCCCGCCGGCGACGATCCCGCCCGGAGTCAGCTTCACCGCGGCGTTCGAGGTCAACTGCGCGGTCGACGCGACAAACCACGAGATCCCGGGAACGGCGATACGGGTCAACTCCCATAGCGCAACGAACGCCCCGGTCATCAACGCGGCCATGAGAAAGAACCACCGCCACTGGATGTTCTCCAGCTGTGGCGCTTGTTCGAACACCTCGAGGAGCCTCGGCAAGAACAGATACAGCGAGATCCCGCCGATGGCCAGGAGCACGACCCGCAACAGCAGCCGTCCCCATGCGAACGGCTGCTCCTTTTTCTCTTGGGCCTCTTGTGACATAGATCGGTCTTTCAGGGCCAACAAACTAGCGACCTCGACGTCGAACCAGTGACGACCGCCGACTTTCTGTGGGATGCCGGCTGCACCATGATGGCCTTCGCCGCACGGAACGCAGCATCGTCCAACAGAAGTGGCCCCATTTCTTTCGCTCTCGGCTACGGCCCGCTCGGGCCACGGCTCCGCAAATTACCTCGTCGGCTGAGACTGGATCGCGCCCGATATGCGGAGCGCCATTTTCCCGACTCTTGCCGCTTCGCGGCGGCCCGCTCGGGCCACGGCTCCGCAAATTGCCTTGGCGGCCGTGACTGAATCGCGCCCTGTATGCGGAGCGCCATTTTCCCCGCTCGTGCCGCTTCGCGGCGGGCCGCTTGGGCCGCGGCTCCGCAAATGGCCTCGTCGGCTGAGACTGGATCGCGCCCTATGCGGAGCGCCATATTTCCCGCTCTCGCCGCTTCGCGGCGGGCCGCTCGGGCCACGGCTCCGCAAATGTCTCGTCCGCTAAGACTGGATCGCACCTTATCTGCGGAGCCTCTAGGACCCGTCGCGTGGCTCGATGGCAGCAGATACCCGGAAGGGGCGGCTCCGCCTGATCATCGCCCTGTCCAACCGGTCGGTGTCCCGCTTGCGCGGCGCGGCATAGATCAATGCGATCAGCGAGATGAGGAAGGTGCCGTAGAACAGATCGACGTGCCCGGTGGCAAGGGCGAGGGCAAAGCCGAGCAGCATTGGCAAGAGCGCAAATGTGCTGGAAACCATCATGCGCCGCGTGTAGGCCTGCCGGATCTCCTCGTTGGAGTCTGCCCCGAGCAACGCTGCCGTCCCCAGCGTGCGGTACCACAGCATCGCACCCAGGCTGAAAGCGGTGAATCCAACCACGACCAGTATGAGGAATGATGAAGCGTCGCCATCACCCTGGGGGTCGGCGCCGACCACAATCATTGCTGCGACGAGGAGGGCGACCATGAACACGGCCCACTCGAGGGTCACCGGGCGCGGCCTGGCGCTAGGCAACAACGCCCAACTGCTTTCCTACGGTGACGAACGCCTCAGCCCCGACGGCGAGGTCGGCGGCTGTGTGCGCCGCTGAGATCATCACGCGGATTCTGGCCTTTCCCTTGGCCACGGTCGGAAACGCAATGGCCTGGGCGAACACGCTGTGGTCCTCGAGAAGCAGACGGGACATTTCCCTTGCCAGGTGCTCATCGCCGAGCATGACCGGCGTGATAGGAGTCTCGCTGATACCGATGTCGAAACCGGCGGCGGACATCATCTCTTTGAATCGTTTTGCGTTCAACCACAATCGATCGACCAGGTCGGTCGAGGCCTCCAGCGCTTCGACTGCGGCGATGCAGGCGGCCACGTCCGGAGGGGTCAGCGCCGAGGAGAATAGGAACGGCCGCCCCCGTTGCCGCAGCCAGTCGACAACATCTTTGGACCCTGCGACATACCCACCGACAGCACCAAACGCCTTCGACATCGTGCCCACTTCGACGTCTACCCGGCCGTGGAGGTCGAAGTGATCGACGATCCCCCGGCCACCGCGACCCAGTACTCCCTCGCCGTGGGCGTCATCGACCATCACGATGGCGTCGTGCTCGTCGGCGGCGTCCACAATCCGATCCAGAGGGGCAATGTCCCCATCCATGGAGAACACCCCGTCGGTGATCACAAGGATGCGGCGTGCCCCCTCGGTCCGCGCCTCGGTCAGCCGATCGGACAGGGCATCGACGTCGCCGTGCGGATAGATCTTGCGCCCCGCCCTGGCAAGGCGAACCCCGTCGACGATCGAGGCATGGTTGAGCTCATCGGAGATGATTACGTCCTCGGCTTCAACGAGCGCCGGTATCACCGCCAGGTTGGCGGCGTATCCCGACTGAAACGAGATGGCCGCCTCGACCCCTTTGAACCGGGTCAGCGCCTCCTCCAGGTCGTTATGGATGGTCATGGTGCCGGCGATGGTCCGGACCGCCCCCGGCCCGATCCCGTACCGATCGAGCGCCGCCTTCGCCGCCTCTACCAGACGATCGTCGTTGCCCAGGCCGAGATAGTTGTTGGAGCAGAAGTTGAGCACGTCGCGCCCGCCGACCGACAGCCACGGTCCTTGCGGTCCGTCGATGGTGGTAATCGTGTTGAACAGGCCCTGGTCGACCAGAGCAGCCAACTCGTCTCGCAGGTACGACGTCTTGTCCGTCATCTCGCCTCCGTCAACTCAGCGGCCCGTCAGACAGCGACGGATCGGGGAACATGACGACCTTGCCACACTGGCCGGATGTCATCAGCGCAAACGCCTTCTCATAATCGTCGAGGGCAAAGCGGTGAGTCACCACCGGAGCAAGGTCGATCGCTCCCGATCGGATCAACCCCCGCATCTCCAGCCATGTTTGCGAAAGCCGCCGTCCAACGATGCCGTACACGGTTACGCCTTTGAAGATAATGTTGTCGTCGAAGTCGAATTCGATCTTCTTCCCCGGCAGCCCGAGCATTGCTGCTACTCCACCTGGCTTGAGTGCTGCGAATCCCGACTCGATCGCGGCGGGTGCCCCTGACATCTCGAAGAGCACATCGACCCCTTCGCCCGCGGTGGTGTCAGACAGCACAGCCTCGACATCGTCCTTGAGCGGGTTGAGCGTCAGGTCGGCGCCCATCGTCATGGCAAGGTCGAGCCGGTAGTCGGAGATATCGGTGGTGTAGACGGCGCGGGCGCCCTTGGCCTTGGCAACGGCGATCGCCATGAGCCCCACCGGCCCGGATCCGGTGACGAGCACCTTACGGCCGGCAACTTCGGCCACTGTGGCGGTGTGCACCGCGTTGCCGAAGTTCTCCTGCAGCGAGGCGATCGACAGCGGCATGTCAGGCGGATCCGGGTAGGCATTCTGGGCGGGAACGACGATGTACTCGGCGAAGGCTCCGTCGCGGTGGACCCCGAGCAGCTCGGTGCTCGAGCAGAGGTGCCCTTGGCCGGTGCGGCACCAGTCGCAGACGTTGCAGATGACGTGCGATTCGACGGATACGAGCTGACCGACCTCGGGTTCTACGACGTTCGCTCCCCGCTCTCTCACCATGCCGGTCAGCTCGTGACCCATGGTGATCGGGGTGATCACATGGTCGGCCGCCCATGGATCCCAATCCACGATATGGAGGTCGGTCCCGCAGATCGATGTAGCCAGAACCTCGACGAGCACGTCATCAGGCCCGACCTCCGGGATCGGGACCTCGACCATCTCAAACCCGGGGCCGGGAGACAGCTTGCGGAGGGCACGCATGGTCCAAAGATTAGGGCGAGGGATGGCGGCCGTGACCCGAGAGGCACCAGTTCCCAGTCCCCAGCTACCAGTAGCCGGCTACCAGATCCCAGTTACACGACAAAGGCCGTTGCTACTTGTTACTTGTTACTTGTTACTTGCTACTCGACAGCGCCGGTCTTCAACGGCGCGATCAGCTCCGGCACGTTGTTGGCGACCTTGTTGACCAGTGTGGAGACGGCATATTCGGCCAGGTCTGGGGTTTCGGCGGAGGCCAGCAGGTCACGGAGCGCATCTGTGTCTCCGGCGGACGGATCCAGCCAGGCGTCCCAGACGCCACGAGGGAGGATCACCGGCATCCGGTCATGGAGCGGCGAGACCACCTCGTTGGGCCTGGTGGTGATGATCGTGCATGTCCGGTATCGCTGCTCGGTCTCCGGATCCTTCCACGTCGCCCATAACCCGGCCAGAGCCAGCGGATCACCGTCGGATCGGTAGATGTAGTGGGGGAGCTTGCCCTTCTCCTTGCGCTGCCACTCGTAGAAGCCGTCTGCAGGGATGACACAGCGCTTCTCGCGGAGCGAATCACGAAAAGCTGGTTTGTCGGCGACGGTCTCGACCCTGGCATTGATGTGCTTGGCCGCGATCTTTCGATCCTTAGCCCACCACGGCACCAGCCCCCACCCAAAGGTCCCAAGTTGGCGTTCCTCATCGTGGACGGCGACGGCGTAGACCTGATCGGTTGGCGCCACGTTCCACGAGGGTGACAGCGGGTCGGTGCGCACAACATCGACCGAGAAATAGGTGGCGTAGGTCTCGGGATTCTGCGTCTGCACAAAGCGCCCGCACATGTGGCTCATAGTAAGGCCCCCAGGACCCAGGCTGGTGGGTCCGGCTACCGACCCTGCAGCCCAGGGCTGGCAAGGCCCATCCGGCTGTGTAGGCGTTCAGGTTCGGTACCGTCTGACCGATGAAATCGGAGATGGATCCTGCCATCCGCTTCAGCGCGGTCACCAAAGTCTTTGGACGGATACGCGCCGTCGAATCCCTCGACTTCATCGCGCCCACGGGTGCAGTGACGGTACTGCTCGGACCCAACGGGGCGGGCAAGACGACCACCGTGCGGCTGACCACCGGGGCGCTGGTCGCCGATCGCGGCAACATCGAGGTGCTCGGCCTCCACCCGAAAACCGACGGCGACGAAGTGCGCCGTCGTACCGGTGTGGTCCCGCCCAAGCCTGCGTTCTACGACCAGCTCACCGGTTGGGAGAACCTCCAGTTCGCCGCCAGGATCTTTGCCGGCACCGATGCTGCCGCATATGAAGCCGCCGAGCGCTTTGCCATCGAGGATGCGCTCGACCAAGAGGTTGGCGGCTATTCGACCGGCATGCGGACACGGTTGGCCCTGGCGCGTGCGGTGATCCACGATCCGGAAGTCCTCCTTCTCGACGAGCCGACCGCCGGTCTCGACCCGGAGTCGGCACGCAGCGTCCTCAACCTCATTTCGGAGCTGGCGTCCAAAGGCCGGTCCATCGTCTTATGCACCCATCTGCTCCATGAGGCGGAAGGGATCGCCGACCACGTTGTGCTCATGAGCGAGGGCAACGCCAGGGTGGCAGGGCCACCGAAGGAGCTTGCCAGTCGCTACATGCCGGATCCAATCATCATCTTCGACGCCGAGAACCGTCATTCGCTCAACCAGCTCGCCGACTTCGAAGGGGTGATCGACGTGCAATGGAACGGCGGTATTCACGCCACGTTGAAGGATCTGGACCGGCTCCCCGATCTCATCGCCGACCTCGTTGACGGCGGCGCTCGACTCACCAGGGTAGAGCCGCTTGTCCCCACCCTCGAGGAGCTGTACTTCGAGATGCAGCGGAGCCACAAGGAACAAGACGCATGAGCTGGTCGCACGTCATGGCGATGGCGGGGGCGGATCTGAGGCGGCTGTTCAAGAGCAAAGACTACTGGATCCCCCTGATGCTGATGGCGGGCTTGTTCTTCGTCGTCATCCCGTTCTTTTCGTTGTCGATGATCGGTTCGCTGGAAAATACCCAGTTCGTCGACCAGGTGACCCAGATCGTGGGCCAGCTGCCCGATTCGGTCAGCCGAGCCGTAGCCGGCGAAACAGCAACGGCACGAGCCTCGTATGTCGTCGCCGTGTTCCTGCTGGCTCCGATCGCGATAATCGTCCCGCTGACGATCTCGGCCGCCGTCGGCTCAAACGCCATCGTCGGCGAGCGAGAGCGCGGCACCGGTGAGTTCCTGGCCCACAGCCCGCTTAAGACGTCCGAGATCTACATCGGCAAGTTGATCGCCAGCCTCGTCCCCGGCTACCTGGCAACGTTTGTCGGCTTCTCTCTGTATGCCCTCATTGTCAACCTGACCGTTGGGCCGTCGCTCGGTGGCTGGTTCTTCCCTACGAAGGGGTGGCTGGTGCTCATCTTGTGGGTGATCCCTCCCTTTATCGCCATCGCCCTGTCCCTGATCCTCCGCCTTTCGGCGCGGGTGCGGTCGGCAGCGGCGGCACAGCAGGCATCGAGCCTGGTCACCCTGCCCATCATCATCGTTTCCTATGCCGTCGCCGCCGGGGTCGTCGCTTCGCCTGACGCATCGGGCTTGTGGGTCGGCGCCGTTGCCTGGGTCATCGCCGGGATCCTCATCGCCAGAGGCGCCAAAACGCTGCAACGGGATCGACTGCTCGGCGTCGCCAGCGAGGTCTAAGAAGCGGCGGCCGGCTCTTTCGCCCTCCGCCAGGGAACCTTCGTCTCGCCGGTCGGAGGCTCCCACTTGAAGAGTCGAATGGCGAGGAACAAGCCGACCACGCCCCACACCGCCATGAAGGCGAGGTCATCCCAGTGGATCGCCGAGACGTCCCCTATCGGGCTGAAGCCGGCGATGAACGCGCTTGCGAAGTGCGAAAGCGGGAAGATGTCGGCGACCGTCTCCAGCCATTGCGGAGCCTCGGGGCCGAGAGGGATGAACACCCCGGAGATGAACGCCAGCGGGAGCAGTGTGGCGTTGGCGATGGCCGTGGCGGCACTCCCGCTCGGGGAGACGGCGGCAACGAGCAGACCAAGAGCGGCGAAACACCCGACACCAACGAGGAAGGTGAGAACCAGTGACGGGATCGCTTCGGGGTAGATCTTGAGGCGGTAGAACGCGACGCCGACGGTGAGCATGAGGATCGTTCCGATGGCCGCGACCAGCGTTGCCGCCGCGACCTTGCCGCCGAGGAAGATCCACGGCGGCAGCGGGGTGCCCCTGGCCCGCTTGAGGATGCCCTCGTCGCGCTGGTAGGCCGTGCCGATGCCAATGTTGACGTAGCTCGCAGACACCGCGGCATACACGGCAAGCGCCGGGGCGAAGTACTGGGCGGTGCTGATGCCGAGATACTCGATTTCCTCGTTACCGAAGATCAGGGCGAAGATCACAAAGATCATCAAGGGGAAGATGATCGTGAAGAAGGCCGAGATGGGAGTCCTCGAGAAGATCCGCACCTCGTACCGCATCTGGTTCCACAGCAACCCGAGCGCCGATGGGCGCTTGCTCACGATCCATCACCCCCGTCGGTCAGGTCGAGGTAGATATCTTCGAGCGACGGCCTGGTGACGGTCAGACCGTCGAGGGTATGCCCGCCGTTGACCGCCCACCCGGTCAGCACATGGAGATCGTGCGTCGCGTCATCGCTCTCCACTTCGACGGTGCCACCGATCACAGCGCTGACGGTGAGTGGCAGGGCGTCGATCGGGAGGTTGCCCACCTCGAACCGAATGACCGTGCTGGCCGTCTCGCGCCCGCCCAAGGTGTCCGGCGTACCCTCGGCGACGATCTTGCCCCGATCGATCACCGCCACTCGGTCTGCCAGGTTCTGCGCCTCATCCATGTAGTGGGTGGTGAGCAGGATGGTCTTTCCAAGCTCGGTGAGGTTCCTGATCATCTCCCAGGCCTGGCGGCGAGCCGCAGGATCGAATCCCGTCGTTGGCTCGTCCAGAAAAACAAGCTCGGGGTCGCCGACGATCCCGAGGGCGACTTCCAGCCTCCGCTTCTGACCTCCGGAGAGGGTCTTGACCCGGGCGTCCGCCTTCTCCCCGAGACCGACGATGTCGATCAGCTCGCCGGTCCCCAGGCGCTCGGGGTAGTACCTCCCATAGGTTTCGATGGTCTCGGCGACGGTGAGCTCGCGCTCCACGGAAGACTCTTGAAGCACGATGCCGATCCGTTCCTTGAAGTCGCGCTCATTGCGCTCGGGATCGAAACCGAGGACATCGACGTCACCCGCGGTCCGCTTCCGGTATCCCTCGAGGATCTCAACGATGGTGGTTTTCCCGGCCCCGTTTGGCCCGAGGAGCGCGAAGACCTCGCCCTCCTCGATAGCGAGGTCGACTCCGCGAACGGCCTCTACCGCGCCGTAGTGCATGACCAGACCGCTCACCGAGACCGCAGACATGGCACCCCTTTCTGCGCCGACAGGTTGGCACGGGGCCTGAAGCCGCGCCAATGGGCAGGCGACCGGCCGACACCGGTGGCAGCTGCGATACTGATTCCGAGGTTCAGGAAGGAGCACGGGTGGCCGCGCCACTGCAGCTGGGGCACAACCTGTGGCAGGCGACGGCCATCGCCTACGCAGAGGGCGACCCGATTCCGGTGATCGACGGAACGACCCCTCACATCCGCTTCGAGGATGACCGGGTGAGCGGGGACGCCAGCTGCAACAACTTTTTTGGCCCCTTTGAAGCTTCGGGAACGGAGATCAGGTTGGGCGAGATGGCCACCACGCTGATGGCGTGCCTCGATGCGGTGATGAATCAAGAGCAAGCATTTCTCGAGGCGCTGGAATCAGCAGACTCGTATTCGATTGCCGGGTCGACGCTGGAGATGCGCTCCGGGAACAACGTTCTTCTGCTGTTCGAGGCTGTGCCTACGACGCTCAGCGACTCTTCGTGGCACCTGACCGACCTCAACAATGCAACGGAAGCGGTGGTGAGTGTCGTTGCCGACACCGTGATCAGCGCCATGTTCAACGCCGATGGGACGCTTGCCGGGTCATCGGGCTGCAACACGTATCGGGCAACTTGGGTCACCGACGCCGACCACATCGAGATAGGTCCCCCGATCGGTACCAAGAAACTGTGCGAGGCGGAGGGCGTCATGGAACAAGAGGCCAGATACCTCGAGGTGCTCGGCGTGGTGAGGACGTATCAGGTCGATGCCTCCGCCCTGGTGCTGTTCGACGACGAAGGGGCGCGACAGCTCGCATTTGCCAGGGCGGAGGAGTAATCGCAGGTCGCAGGTCGCAGGTCGCAAGTCGCAAGTGGCAAGACTGAGGTGTCTTGGGTCTCAGTCCGCCCAACGGTGGGGGCGCTCTCTCAGGCCTCCGAAGCCGAGCTCGTCACAGAGGGACTCGTACCGTTGGCGGGGGACTCCCTTCCACTCCAGGTCGCCAAACGAGTCGGGAATGGGCACGTCGGTCCGCAGCAGCGCCAGATACCGATATAGCAGCGCCTCGCCCATGTGCTCGACCAGCGTCGCCGCCAGCTTGTCGGCGCCGCGCACCTTGACGTCCCACAGCGAGGCGTCGAGAGGGATGTGCTCGAGATGGCCGTAGCGAGCAAGGATGGTGGCGCTCGACTTTGCTCCCCACCCCGGAAGCCCGGGTAACGCGTCTGCCGCATCGCCAACGAGCCCCAGCCAATCTGGGATCGACGCCGGTTCGACCCCGAACTTCTCGACCACAGCGTCGCGGTCGATGAACGATCCTTTTCGCCGGTCGTAGCCGCGAATCCGCGGGTCGTCGTAGATTTGGGACAAGTCCTTATCCGGGGTCATCACGACCACTTCATCGACGTCGTCCACCCAGCGGCGAGCTCCCGTAGCCAGAGCATCGTCGGCCTCGTAGTCGTACATCGACCACACGGTCACTCCGATGGCGCGCATCGCACGCTCGGCGAGCGGAAACTGATCGAGCAAGGCCTGCTCGATCCCTGTGCCATCTTTGTACGGCGGATAGATCTCGTTGCGAAACGACTCGATCACCGAATCGAAGGCGGCGGCGACGTGGGTGAGCCCGGGCTCGGTGAGCAGGGCCAGGGTCGAGCCGACGATCCCGGCGGTAGCGCCTACCTCCATCCCGTCCGGTGCCTGCCGGGGTGGTACCCCGAAGTACGACCGGAACAGCTCGTAGGTCCCGTCTATGAGGTACAGCTTCACCGGCCCGACGTTACCTCACGCGTCATCGGTCAACCCGAGCGCCGCTTCTGCGCCCTCCAGGGTCTGGCCACCGCTCAACACGGCGGCGAAGAGGTCGCCGCGCTGGCGAAGCCGGTCCCACACGGTGACCACGGTGAAGTCCTGCGGAACCACCTCGTCGAGCTCCTGCCACAACACGGGCATCGACACTGTGGCTCCTTCGCGAGGCCGCACCGAATACACCGATGCCTGCGTCTTGCCTGCGACGTTCTGGTTGTGATCGATGAAGACCCTGGGCCCGCGTTTTGCGATGTCCCATTCCATGGTGGCGACGTCGGGATCGGCGGCGACGATCAGCCTCCCAATGGCCTCGACGAATCGCCTGACCCGCCGATACGTGTAGTCGGCCTCGACCGGGACGTAGATGTGAATCCCGGTAGCACCCGACGTCTTTGGATACCCGGCCAGGCCGAGCCGCTCGAGCAGCAGGTTGACCAAGCCTGCCACGTAGATCACCTGTTCCCAGGTCGCCCCTTGCTGGGGATCGAGGTCGAAGACAGCGAAGTCAGGATTGCGCGGATTGTCGGCTTGTGACAGCCAGGGGTGCATCTCGATGGCGGCCATGTTGGCCAGCCATACCAGGGTCTCGGTGTCGGTGGCGGTGATGAAGTCGATCGGCTCCCCCCGGTGGGAGGAGTGGATCGGGGCGGAGACCACCCAGTCGGGCGTATGCGACGGGCGCTGCTTTTCGTAGAACGAATCCTCATAGATCCCGTTCGGGTAGCGCGACATCGATAGCGCCCGGCCCGCGAGGTGCGGGAGCAGCAGCGGGGCCACCGATGCGTAGTAGGTCACCAGGTCACCCTTGGTGTAGCCGTCGTCTGGGAAGAGCACTTTGTCGACGTTGGTGAGGGCGACCTGTCGGCCCAGGCTGGTGACCACGGCCCCATCTCCGGCCGGCATGGCAAGGACCGACTCGGGGAAATGCACGAGACCGGAGGCGACCGGCTCGCCGTTGCTGTGCTCGGACTGCCCAGCTTGCTGCTCCCCCTCGATGAGCGCCTCCTGGATGGCGTCGTGGCTCGACTCCTCCTTCGCCTCCGAGATGACGATCATCCGCAGCCCGGCCTCGGTGGCCGCCGCGGCCAGCGGCTCGGCGCGTAGCGATCCTTCCCCGTAGGGCAGATGGCGGATCTCTCCCGACGGGCCGATCTGGTTGTCAGTGAACTGGGTGTGCAACGGGTCGATCGCCCAACCCGGGAACTCGGAGCGAAGGAAGTCGATCACCGAGGCAAACGCCTCCTGCGTGATCAACCCGCCACCCGACTTGGCGTGCACATGCGCCCAGTCGATCACCGGTCGAACGAAAGCGAACTCCTTGGCGATGAGTGCGATGTCACCCAGCGAACCGAACCCCCGGTCGGTTCCCGAAGTCTCCAGACCGAGAGCGACCCCGAGGTCTCGAACTTTGGGCTCGATCGTCGACAGTCCGTCGGCAACGAGGTCATGAAGGTCGTCGGGCTCGCGCCCGCCGACGTTGCCGGCGTGGGAAACGATGGTATGGGCGCCAAGCGCTTTGCCCAGCTTCATCGTGTGCTCGAGGCCGGCCAGGGTCTGCTTGCGCTTCTCTGGGTCCTCGACGGTGAGGATGGCGAAATAGGGCGCATGGACGGAGAGGGCGATGCCCCGCTCGGCTGCCAAGTCGCCGAAGACCCGGCAACGGCGCTCTTTCCACGGGAACCCGTGGACGAATGACAGTTCGTATGCCCCGTGGCCGCGTTCGATGATGCCGTTGAGGAACGCAGCGTCGTCCCCATCGGGGGGGAGGCCTGAGATCCCGAACCTGATCATCCCTCGACGCTATCGCATCCCGTGCTGCTGAGGACAGCCTGGTCACCTCGGGTAGCAGGTCGGAGGCGCGACGTTTCATCGTCGTCGCTGATTGCTACGCTGAACGGGCCATGACCTCGAGCAGCGATATGGTCAAGGCAGCGCAGGCCGCGCTGCATACACCGGAAACGAGCCCAACACGACGCTTGGTCGTGGTGACCTGCATGGACGCCAGGGTCGACCCGTGGAGGATCTTGCGAGCCGCCCCCGGTGAGATCAACGTGATCCGAAATGCGGGCGGGTTGGTCACCGAGGACGTGATCCGGTCCGTATTCGTCTCTCAGCGCGAGTTGGGGACCAACAGGGTCATGGTGTTGATGCACACCGACTGCGGGATGGAGGGCGCAGACGAGGGGGCCATTACCGAGGCGGCACAGGAGGAGCTTGGCGCCAAAGTGGACTTCCCCCTGGGGAGCTTTGACGAGGTCCACGAGGAGCTGGGACGCGGAGTTGCCGCCTTGCGGAACCACCCCCTGATCACAGGAACGGTGGCCGGTGCTATCTACAACGTGACCGGCGACGCGGTGCACACGCTTCCGATCTGATCTTCCATCGGGTCTCTGTTTCCACGCCGGGCTCATCACTATCCTGCGTATATAGGGCCTGTAGCTCCAATGGCAGAGCAGCGGACTTTTAATCCGAAGTGTGTGGGTTCGAGTCCCACCGGGCCCACCCACTGTGATCGAGGGATCGTGATCGATCCGGCGTGATCACCGCCGAGCCGCAGGCAACGCATATTGCCGGATATGCGCTACCTGATTTCTTGTCGAGGCTCGCGGAGCGCGAACAGAATGCCGGTTCCCGGACACCGCGAAGTGAGGTGGTCGGGCGGCGGCTGCGTCGATATGCGCCAGTCTGGGCTTACTCGCGGTACGTCCCATGGGACAGGTTCCTGAGGCGGGCGTCGACCTCTTCGGGATCTGCACCCTCGACGCGGTTGCCCGACGAAAAGACCTGTCTCAACCGCTTCGAAGTGACCTCCTCATGCCGAGCACGGTTGTCTTTGGAATCACGATCCTCTCGATTGAGATTCAGCCAAGCCATGACCCCTCCCGGTCTCGATAGGGCACAATCCACTGCCCTACAGGCCCCTGATCTGGTTGGTTACGATCATGGCCCCGGTGACCACCACAGCGGCAACCAGCCCGAACAGCACCGCGTATGAATAGACCCTCGTTGGATCAAGACGCCTGGTAAGAAACGCGCGAAGCGCGGTCGACAGATCGCTCATATTCCCCCCTACCTTCCCCCATCAGCCTAGGAGGCATCCTCGCAGGCGATCGCCTCGACGCAAGGGTGGTTCTCGAACATGACGGACGACCTAGCCCGCGTCGGCGGTCGTTGTCGCAACGTTTCTGACGATGGTGTGCTGTTCTCTTGACAGGGGACCCGACTGGAACGCAGCCAGGGAGCGCATATTGCCGGTTATGCGCTAGCTGGAAGCGACGAATCGCTACAAGGCGCGAGTAGAATTGCCGGTTCCTGGACGCTTGGAACTGCACGCGACGATGGTCGGCGTCCGTCGTTCTGTGCTGCTCCAGACGGTCACTGGTCTCGAATCAGTGGCTTGGTCGAACGTTCTCGTTGCCGTGAACTATCAACCATTCCCTACCCCCTCGTCCTAGACCGGCCCATATCGGCTTGCTGGGTTCGTTACTTGCTGTTGGTTCCGTGCGACAGGTTCCTGAGGCGGGCGTCGACCTCTTCTGGGTCTGCGCTCTCGACAGCTTTGCCCGATGAGAGGACCCGGCCGATCCGCTCCGAGATAGCCTCGGCCTCACGAGCACGGTTCTCGAGATCAGCCATCCGTCGAGCCGCGTCATCCTCGAGCGCCCTGACCTCGTCTCGACCAGCATTCACTATTGCCACGGCTTCGCGTCTGGCTATGGCGATCATCTCGTTTGCTTGCTCGAAGGCGTGCTTGGTGACCCGGCCGGCCTCGCGTTCGGCCTGGACCCGAGTGGCTTGGAGAAGCTCCACAGCCTCGGCGCGTATGGCGCTGCTTGTCTGGGACGCTTCATCGAGCATCAGACGGGCGGCTTCCTCGCGAGCCTCGTGGAGTTCTTGATCCAAGGCGGCCCTCCGCCAGCGTTCACTATCGAATCGCTGCGCCGTCTCCGCCTCCTGGTCGGCGGCTTCTTTCAACTCACCCTCAAGGTTGGCGATGCGCTCTTCGGAAGCCGCTTCCTCCACTACGGCGTCACTCTCCTCGTCCGTCACGAACCAGCTCCGCCAAGCGACCCACACACCAGAGACATTTCCCACCTCCTCACATGGCCAAACCAAAAAGAGAGGACCGAAGAATCCCCCAAAACCACCTACAACGTATCAGCTGACAGGTCACAGCGAGAGGTATAGAACGACCCGGATAAACGGACTAGCCCCGATCACCCGCCCGCCCATATCGGCACATATGCGCTACCCGCATGGGGGCGGTTCGGGCCGCTCGATTCCGAGACGCAGCGTGAGCACGATGCTCGGGTCAATCGAGAAGGGTGCGTATCGCGGAGACTAGGGCGGCTTCTTCGTGGTCGATCCCCTCGCTGAGCCGCGCTGCTAGAACTGGGAGCTGCCATGCGTGCACGTCGGGTTCGTTGAGCCCGCGCAAGGCGAGGACCCGCCGGAAGTACTCAGTTCGGAAGCGGATCACCATTTCTGCAAGGTGCTGGTGAGCGTCAGGGTCGGGTGGAAGTGTCGCCGATGAGACCAACCACATCGACCTGGCTATGTCGGCTGCCGGTGCACCGCGGGCAGCGTCGATCCAGTCGATGATCTCAGGCCCATCCGAGGTGAGCTGAATGTTTCCGGGATGGAAGTCGCCATGTAGGGGCGAATCATCGTCGGGAAGTCCGATCAATGTTCGAGTGGCCAGATCCCGCTCGCCTTGGGTCAGCTGTCCGGACAGCCCTATCCGCTCAGCAAGCCGGTCCTTGACATCCGGCAAATCGGTAGATCGGCAGTGGAGAACCTTGTCGTGAAGCACGCAGCCTGTTCCGCGAAGAACTCAACATCGTCGGCACCGTCAATGACCGCATCGAGCATGGATCGACCATCTGCCCGGGCGAAGACGACACCGAGGCGATCCTTCATCTCGACAATCTCATATACCGCGGGTGTTGGAGCCCCCGCTTCGACAGCAGCCTTCGCCTTCTCAACCTCCAAGAGCAGGCTCGCTGAGCCGAATCCGTGGCGCAACAGCTTGACCACTCGGTCGGCCTCGTACTCGAAGACTTCGGCCGTCCGCCCTTCACCAACCAGGTCGCCGATCACCACACCAGACTACGGATGCGTCCGAGGGCTCCGAGGATGCAGTCTCGAATGACGGGTTTCCGGCCGACCGCTCCGGTGAGGCCGGAGTGCGGGCTCGGCAAGAAAGAAGTACGCTCGTTTTCAGCTGTCCGACCGCTGGCCGGCTGGACGAGCGAGTGAGGAGTCGCTATGGCAGATGGGGACGGTGCGTCGCGTACGAGCAGACTGTTTGGCTGGATCAACCGGCACATCGGAGTCGTCAGCCTCGTGCTGGTGCTCAGCGCGGTTGGGGTTGCGATCGTCGGAAGCCTCGTCGCTGACACCGACGAACCGAACTTCTCCCCGTCCGGCGAGATCTACGACACCGAGATTCGA
>PVMK01189113.1_pt1 | contig 26306 bp, 37 predicted proteins | sample 1853481 | NCBI WGS metagenome assembly PVMK01 (sample SAMN08533507, study PRJNA380276) | Marine sediment metagenome, whole genome shotgun sequencing project.
AATTGTTTAAAAATATATGGATTGATAATCAACATTTAATCTGCGTATATATTAACTTCAGTTTTTACAATTATTAATAAATTTAATAATACAGAAATTAATTAAAATTGAGACTGTAATTCTTTAGTAGTATTTTAGAAATCTTTTAATTGAGTTAAAGGTAAATATATTGAAAATATTAGTAACTAATGATGATGGTATAGACTCAGCAGGAATTGCCGCACTTAAAAAACGTTGAGTGAAATTGCTGAAGTTACCGTTGTTGCACCACGGCAGGAACAAAGTGCGGTTGGGCACGGAATCACTATGCAAATACCATTAAGAGTTCAGGAGTATTATATTGACGGAACCTTTTTCGGTTACGCTGTTGACGGCACGCGGCAGATTGTATAAAAATGGGTATGCGAAATATTATGAAAGAAGACACCCGACCTTGTAGTGTCGGGATCAATCATGGATCCAACACTGCAATTAATATTATTTATTCGGGAACCGTTTCCGGAGCGCGGAAGCAGCTATAATGGATGTCCCGTCTATCGCAGTTTCAGTAACGAATCACAGGGTTAAGGATTTTTCCTACGCTGCCGGATTGCCAAAATGCTCGCACTTAAAATTAAAGAGCACGGTTGGCTTTAGGAACATTGCTGAATGTAAATGTGCCCGATGTTCCGGAAGATGAAATTGCAGGGATACTTGTTACAAAGCAGGGTAAATCAAAGTGGGATGACATATACGAAAAGCGGGTTGACCCTTACGGCAAAGATTATTACTGGCTTACAGGTAGTATGATGGAAGTTGATAAAGAGTTAGAGTTTGACCAGGTAGCTATAAAAAATAATTTCGTTGCTGTAACTCCTATTCATTTCGATCTTACCGATTATGAAACTTATGATAAATTAAAAACATGGAATATTGAGGGAAGCAAAAAATGAAAATTCTAAATGATGTTTATCAGATAGATGCTTTTACCAAACAACCGTTCAACGGAAATTCTGCTGCTGTTATCTTTGCAGATGACCTGACAGACGAAGAGATGCAGGCAATCGCAAAGGAAATGAATCTATCTGAAACAGCATTTATTTCTTCATCAGATAAAGCTGACTTAAAATTAAAATGGTTCACACCTGCAATCGAAGTTGAATTATGCGGTCATGCTACAATTGCATCACTTCATTATTTAGCCGAACGAAATATAATTCAGAGAAATTCATCCGTAACATTCGAAACACTTTCAGGTGTAATTGAATGCCTTGTTGATGATGATACTTATTATATGAAATTGCCCGTACCAATATTTGAGAAATTTGAAAGCAGGTATGATGATATAATAGATATACTTGGAATTGATCAAAATGATTTAGATGATCAATATCCTTTCATCCTGCAAAACAATGGTAATCTTTTTATTTATGTAAGATCACTTGATGCTATAAAAAACTTAAAACCAAATTTTAAAGAACTGGTGAAACTCTCAAAGGAAGAAGGAGGAGGGGCGGAGGGAAGTGTGGGTTCTTTAGAAACAGTTGAAGATAAAAATGATGCACATCTTAGATTTTTTGCGCCGTATTACGGAATTGATGAAGATCCCGTTACCGGTTCAGCAAATGGTCCCTTGTTGTTAGTTATGCGCAAATTAGGTTTGATTGATAAAGATACTGAAGGAAAAACTTTCACATTCGAACAGGGGGATTTCCTCGGTCGTATAGGAAGAGTAAATGTTTCTTTTTCTCCAGGCAAAAATGAATTGATGATTGCGGGTAATGCCGTAACTGTTTTGAAGGGAGAACTTACCTATTAATGTTCGGTTATGAAGAGATCAGTCTGCATCTCGCTTACCCGGCAGTATATTTTATTATTGCCATAATATTAATTGGAGGTTTTGCATATTACGTTTACAGGTTTACTATTCCTCCTGTTAGTAAATCAAAGAAAATAATTTTAGTTACTTTAAGAACTCTTGCTCTGGTAGCCATTCTGTTTATTTTTTTTGAACCAATTCTTTCATTTACGAAAAAAATAATTCTCGAGCCTGTTAACCTGGTATTTGTTGATAATTCAAGATCGATAACAATTGATGACGGAAGTGACAGGATTAATGATGTAAAAAACATAGTTGAATATTTCCTATCAAATCCAATATCAGATAACGATGAGATTAATTTATTTGGAGACCAGGTAATAAAGCTGTCGGAAGACAGTTTAAATAAACTTGATTTTCAAGATCCGGTCACAAACATATCACAAGTTATTTCCTCTATAAAAAGAGATAAAAAAAATTACTCCACAATCACATTGATAACAGACGGAGTTATAACATCAGGATCAAATTCCATTTATGCTGCAAGCAACCTTAACTTACCAATCTTCACAATAGGGATAGGAGATACGACACAAATAATAGATGTATCTGTTAAAAGGGTGCTTGCTAATAATTTACTTTATGCCGAAACTCCCACCACCATTGAAGCAACCATACAAAACAATGGGATTAAGTAATCGGAATGTTTCCATTTCTTTGTACGAAGATAATAAGCTTATCGAGCAAAAAAATATTGAGTTGAGCGGTTCGGGGATTCAAAATGAATTGTTTACCTATGTTCCAAAAACTGCTGGAGAGAAAAAACTAACCGTTGCAATTTCTAAACTTAATGATGAGTTCACTTCGGCAAATAATCGCAAAGTGTTTTACATAAATGTTTTATCCAACAAAGTAAGAGTGCTGGTTATTGCGGGAAGCCCTTCGCCTGATCTTACTTTTATTAAAAATGCATTAAAAAAAGATGATAGTTTTACCGTAAAAAGTTTAACGCAAATATCGAAAGATAAATTTACGGAAGAGGGTTCAGACAGACATTTATAGATAGCGCTGATATTTTTTTCCTCGTTGGATTTCCTTCATTTAATACTTCAACCGATTTGCTTTATAAAATTGTGGGAGAGAATCAGTAATGATAATGTCCCTTTCTTTCTTACAATCACAACAGCAATTGATGTTAATAAACTCCGGCTTTTCCAGTCTGATCTTCCATTCGCAATTCAAAGTGGTAATGTTGGTTTCCGGGATGTTCAACCTCAGGTGTTTGATGATCAAAAAAACAATCCAATCATTCAAAATAATTCGACAAACATTGTTGAAGCGTGGAACGACCTGCCGCCCAATATATCAACCGTCGTATGATTTCCTTCCCAAACCGGAAAGTAAAGTTATCGCAAAAGTTAAAGGTGAATAATGTAGTATTAAACTCACCGCTAATAGTTTCAAGAAGCTTCAGCAGCAAAAGATCAATAGCTGTGCTGGCTGCAAATATCTGGAAGTGGAAACTTCAAACCGTTCGTAAAAAAGATGACCTGTTCGATAAGTTTATATTAAATTCCGTGAAGTGGTTAAACGCTTCTGATACGGACAAGAGAGTTAATATAAAAAGTATAAAAAGAAATTATTCTTTAGGAGAAATTGTTGAGTTCACTGCACAGGTTTATGATGAGGCGATCAATCCCGTTTCCGATGCAGAGGTAAAAATAAATATAACATCGGCGAATGATAATTACGAACATGATTTGCAAAGCATTGGCAATGGTTTATATGAAGGACAAATAAGAATAAATGATAAAGGTGATTATAAATTTACCGGGTCGGTAACTTTAGAAGGTGAACTTATCGGCAGAGATTATGGCAGGTTTAATGTTGGGGAATTAGATATAGAAATGATAAATCCACGAATGGATTTTGAATTTCTGAATTTACTTGCAAACGAAACCAACGGTGAGTTTGCTTTTGCCGACGATTATGAAAAACTCATTAATAAGATTCGCAGAATAAATGAAAAGACGAGAAAAGATAAGATCATAACTTCCGATATTTCACTATGGTCTTACGAATGGTTGATGGCAATTGTTATCTTCTTATTTTCTCTTGAGTGGTTTTTACGAAAAAGAGCAGGTATGCTTTAGAACGAAATTAATCATAAGTAACTCAAGTTGACCAATAAATTTTTTCGTTTTAAAAACCGTTTGCCAAAGGCATCAAGACTGTGTAAAAAGTGATAATGACAGGATTGTCATTCCCACGAAAGTGGGAATCTTTTACATATTCAAACATTTGGATTCCCGTTTTCACGGGAATGACAAAGAATAACGACTTTTCTAACCGTTTTACCTGTGCGCCTCTGGCGTAACGGTTTATTAGATCAAACGATCAACTTGAGTAATTTAAAATATTAATTCTAAATAACCAGAAATAATATGCAAATTATAAACGGCTTTTTTGATTTCTTCATTCCACGCTACTGCCCTTCCTGCAAAAAGAAATTAGAGCTTGAAGAAAATTGTATTTGTGATGAATGTCTTTCATCCATAGAAAGGGTTGACAACGGCAGACTAAACTTAGAATATCAAAGAAAGTTTGCATCAACCGAAATTATTTCCGGGTTTACATCATTGTTTGTTTTTGAAAAAGATAAAGCGCTTCAATTATTTATACATTCAATAAAATATAATAAGCATTTCCTCAACGCTAAATATTTAGGAAAACTTATTGGTGAAAATCTCAAACAAGAAATTATGAATTGGAATATTGATATTATTGTTCCTATCCCGCTTCATTCTTTAAGAAAAGCTGACAGAGGCTTTAATCAATCAAAGTACATTGCAATTGGAATGGGAAAGGAGCTCGGGATTAAAGTTAAAAATAATCTTATTAGGAGAATAAGGTACACAGAAACCCAAACAAATTTAACTTTAAAGGAACGGGAAGAAAATATTTCAAATGCTTTTCAGGTAAAACATAAAAGATCGATTGAAGGTAAAACTTTTCTTTTAGTGGATGATGTAATAACAACCGGGGCTACAACAAGAGAGTGCGGGAAGGTATTACTTGAAAATGGTGCGGTAAAAGTTTTTGCATGCTCGGCAGCAATAGCAGAATGAAAGTCTAACTAGCATGTTTACTCTTCTAACAGGTTAGTCGCTCTTGAGAAATATTTTTTTTCTTTTTAAAAAGAAAGTTCCGTCAATTGTGTATATAATTAATGCACTCCAAATAAACATAAACCCAATCATCTTTGCTTCGCTTAACGACTCGCCGTAAATAAAAGCCCCAACTATAAAAATAAGCGTGGGATAGATATACTGTAAAATTCCGATCAAGGAGAGGTTTATCATTCTCGCCCCTACAATAAATACGAGTAATGGCAATCCGCTCGTTATTCCACTGCCAATTAAAAGAAGAGTTGTTGGGAGATCGATTAAAAATGAACCGCTGTTACTCGTTGTTAAATACACAAGATAAATAACTGCCGGTATAGATAACAATGCTGTTTCAAGAGTCAATCCTTCAACAGAACTTAACGGGGATTTTTTTCTGAGTAATCCATAGGTTCCCCATGTTCCTGCAAGATAAAGTGATATCCATGGAAATTGACCGTAAATGAATGTCATTATCAATACTCCCGTTCCGGCGATAAGTACTGCTATCCATTGAATCCTTCTTAAATTCTCATGAAGAAAAACAACACCTAAAAAGACTGTGATAAGAGGACAGATAAAATATCCTAAGCTTGTTTCAATAATAAAGCCAGCATTCACAGCCCAGATATAAAGTGCCCAGTTGGATCCGATCAGAAAAGCCGGTACAAAGATGATCAGTTTATTATTGCTCTCCTTAATTTTCCTTATTAATACCTTCCATTCCTTACGAAAGGATACTATTATTACAAAAAAAACAAATGACCATATTATTCGATGTGAAACTATTTCAACCGATGGGACTGTCTGCAGCAGCTTCCAATAGATTGGATGCAATCCCCAAAAAATATAAGCACTAAGTGCATAAGCTATACCACGATTCATTAGTTATGCCAAGCTTCAATTAAATTGTTTCTGAACCCATACCACATCAACAGATTCACCTAACTTCATGGACATATCTTTAAATCTTCCGACTTCCTGAAAGCCATGCTTTTTATGAAAATTTAAACTCTGATCATTCCTGGAGGATATGTGAGCAAGATAGTTTGTTATACCTAAGTCTTTGCCCTTTGAGATTAACTGGTTAAATAATTTTGTGCCAAATCCTTTACCAGTATATTCCGGCAGGATAAAATAAGTAAGCACTCCAACGTGAGCACAGCTCTTAAACGGTTTGTATGAAGCCACGAATCCGAAACCGACAACTTTATTCCCGGTCTCCAGGACCAAAAATATTTTAGCTTTCTTACTCCATTCATCCACAATTGATGGGGGATAATATTCATCCGAGTAAGCAGCAAAACTATCTTTAACAAAAGAGTTTACAACCTCAAGAATTTTTTCGGCATCCTCTTCTTTTTTAGTGCGTATAATTACTTCGGTGTTCATATAGTCTCCTCTTTAATTTCCACCATTTATTTTCATCTCTTCTTTTACAACCGATGCTAAAATTTTGATTGCATGCTTTATCTGTTCTTCTGTTACGTTTGTAAAGTTTAATCTTATTGTCTCAATTCCATCATCAGGGTTTGGGTAGAAAAACTTACCCGGAACAAAGCCTACTCCCTTTTCAATAGCCCGCTTATAAACTATTTCCATATCCATTCCTTCAGGACCTTCCCCCCATACAAACATTCCGCCTTCAGGTTTGGACCATTTAAAATCTTTAGTGAAATTATCATCAAGCGCTTTTAGCATAGTCTCTAATTTCGGGTGGTAGATATTGATAATCTTCTTCACCTGTCCCGATACATAACCACCGGTTAAATATTCCGTTGCCAGGGCTTGTGTAAACGTACACGTATTCAGATCAACTCCCTGCTTAATAAGGACCAGCCATCTGCCCAATTTTTCCGGAGCCACAATAAAACCTATTCTTAGTCCGGGGGCAAAAATTTTGGAGAAAGTACTAGCATAAATTACATTATCCGGGGCCATCGACTTTATGGTAGGAAGCTTTTCGCCCTTGTAACGTAAAGCACTGTAGGGATCATCTTCAATCAGCAGCACATCATGTTTTAAAATAATTTCTGCAATTTGTTCCCGTCTTTGCAAGCCAATGGTTTTACCCGAAGGGTTTTGAAATGTTGGAATTGTATAAACAAATTTTACAGGATAAGATTGTATCATCTCCTCCATTGATTCAGGGATGACACCTTCCTCATCAGTTTCCATCTGGGCATAATTTACTTCATATGCGTTGAACGCCTGCAGTGCTGCGAGATAAGTAGGTCCTTCAACAGCAACGTAATCTCCCGGTGTTATCAGCAGCTTTCCAATTGCATCTAAAAAGCCTTGAGAGCCTGACGTTATATAAATGTTTTCCAACCGGGCATCAATACCTTTTGTTTTAACATAATCAATCAACGCTTTACGCAAAGGAGTAAACCCTTCCGTTGTATCGTACTGCAGAGCTGTTGAGCCGTACTTGATAAGTACTTTTTCAGTTAGTTCCGTTACAAGATCTAGCGGAAAACTATCAGGTGAGGGCAGACCGCCCCCGAGCGAAATTAAATCCGGGTTTGCGGCTAATTTTAGAAGCTCTCTTATCGCACTTGTTTTTATCCGCGATGTTCTGGTTGCAAGTATTTTATCGTAATTCATATTACCTCCAATTTAGTATTAAAATTACTCAAGTTGACCGGCTAATTTTTTCTCGCTTCCAGGTATTCTGCAAAATATATAAAATTTATTGGATTTGTAGATTTGATGTTTTATAAAGAATACCGCCGTCTACTGGATGTAATTGCGGATTAATATCAAGAAACTCAGGATATCCATATTGTGCATTATACCTGATTACGAGTGAATCATCTTTAGAATTTCGAATAATTCCAAATAGCGAATCAACTGTAAAATAGATTGGATATGTTACTATAGTAGTATCTGATATTTTTATAACACTAAAGATAGTATCCGAGCGTATTGTTATGCGTACTAATTCACCAGTAAGTATGCAAAAACAATCACGCATTTGATCAATAGAATAATTATGTAGATTTTGCGAAAGCCACAGTTCATAAGAAGTCTGCAGATCAGGCTCAGAAACTTGTTGTTTATTACAAGCAACGCAGCATAGAAAAACAAAAATCATTAGATATATCTTTGTCATATTTTCTCCCGTACCATTGTCAGCTAACTATTAAACATACTGTAAAATTACTTTATAATAATTCATCTCCGGCTAATCCTTTACCACCGCATATCAGGACATTCCCCCGCCAGTATTGTAGTCACTCAGTAAGGGGATTACATCTTTACATAAGAAACATAATGCAAATTGGTATTAAACTCAATTGTTTACATCCGCTCGGGTGCGATAACACCCAAAATACCCAAACCGTTTTGCAGTACAGTTTTAGTAGCTTCCGCCAAAGCTAACCTCGCTTCGGCTAATTTCTTTTCGCTTCCAAGTATTCTGCAGAATGTATAAAATTTATGAAATGCCGCTGCGAGTTCTTCAAGGTAGGAGCAAATTCTGTGCGGCTCAAAATTTTCGGAAGCATAAAGTATTTCTTCCTCATACTTATTTAACTTTTTCAGTAACTGCTGCTCCTCTTCCTTTACAAGCAAGTTCAGGTTTTCCACAGAAGAAACAATGTTCTCTTCCACAACAGTCCTGAGTATTGAGCAAATCCTTGCGTGAGCATACTGTAAATAGAAAACAGGATTCTCATCAGACTGCTTCTTCGCAAGTGTCAAATCAAAATTCATATGAGAAGAAGTGTTTCTCATATTAAAGAAATAGCGTACCACATCACTGCCCACTTCATCAACCAATTCATCAAGTGTAACATAATTTGCTTTGCGAGTTGACATCTTCACTATTTCCCCATCCTCAAGTATTGTTACGAACTGATAAATGATTACCTTTACTTTATCCGCATCATAATCAAGGGCTTTTAATCCTGCGAGTACATCGGGATAAGCTGCAGCGTGATCAGAACCGAAAACATCAACCATCAAATCGTATCCCCTGTCAAACTTTGTAATATGATATGCAATATCAGGTAATCGATAAGTCGGCTCGCCTGATGATTTAACAATAACTTTATCCTGTTCACCGCCCAACTTGGTAAACTTCAGCCAGATTGCCTTATCTTTTTTATAGGAGAGTTTTTTCGCCTTAAATGCTTTTAAGAGTGCTTCAATTTTTCCTTCCTCGAAAAGAGTATTTTCATTAGAGAATGTACCGAATTCTATTCCCAAAAGATTCAACGATTTTTTAATATCATTAAAGATCGCCTGTTCGGCTTTCTCTTTAAATTTTCCTTCCGGCTTTTCATTCTTTAATGAATCACCAAATTCCTCAACCATTTCTGCCGCTATTTCTTTAATGTATTCTCCCTGGTAGTAATCTTCAGGGAAATCAATTTTTTCATCAAGCAGTTCCAGGTATCTCAGTTTAACAGAATCACCGAGCATACGCATCTGTCTGCCGGCATTGTTAAAGTAATATTCCCTCTCAACTTCATACCCTATTGCTTCAAGCATATTTGCAATTGTATCACCAATTACCGCATTTCTTCCGTGTCCCACAGTCAGGGGTCCGGTTGGATTCGCCGAAACGAATTCTACATTTGCTCTCTTACCTTTGTACTTATCTGTTCTTCCGTAGTTTTCTTTTTGTGCTAAAATATTTTCTATCACTTTTGCAATAAATGAAGGTGTGAAAAAGAAATTGATAAACCCTGGTCCGGCAATCTCAATTTTTTGAATAATATCTTCATCATATTTTAGGATCGAAATAATTTCTTCAGCAATTTGTCCTGGATTTTTCTTTAATTTTTTTGTTAGAAGCATTGCTACATTACACGAAAAATCTCCGTGCGAATCTACTTTCGGTATTTCAAACATCAATTCAACATCAGATAAAAATGTTAATTGCTGTGATGCTTCCTCAAAGATTTTTTCTAAATAGTTTTTCAATTGTTTCTTTAGAATATTATTGTGGTTTTTTTATAGATATAAAAATAGGCAAATGCACAGTGGATTTGAATTATTTACTCAAGTTGACCGGCTAATTTTTTCGTTATTAAAACCGTTTGCCAATGGCATCCCTTCGGGAGAAACGGTTTAATTATTAAGTCGGTTATTAAGTAGCCCACGACTTAAGTCGTGGGTTACTGAAACAAAAAAGTTTTTTAGATACTCAATTAGTACTTTGTGTATAAGCAGGATCGGATAGTTTTTCAATTTCAGCATCTCCCCAAAGTTTTTCCAGGTTATAAAATTCCCTCGATTCCTTTTTAAATACGTGCACAATAACATCAACATAATCCAGCAGAACCCAGTTTAATGCCTGGTAACCTTCTCTGTGCCAGCACTTTATCCCTTCGTCTCTTAACGATTTATCAACATCATCCGCAATGGCTTTTACCTGCACATCAGAATCTGCTGAGCAGATAACAAAATAATCGGCAAATGATGTAAGCTCTTTTAAATTAATTATTACTACATCATAACCTTTTTTGTTAAAAATAATACCGGTAATTTTTTTTGAAAATTCTTTTGAATCCAATTTCTACTCACTAATTGTTTTGAAAAAACTGTCTATAATCTTTACCAATTATTAATGTAACATCTAAAAAATAATTTTTATTCTTTTGCTGAATAACCTGCCTATTATCAATACCAATTACTTCTGCCAGGTATTCTGCGTTAATAATGTTTCCTGTTCTATCAATAACTATGGAATTATCAATATTAAACGTTCTGTAGTTGCCTGTATTAACTACATCAAAATTTTTCTTTCGGAGAGAATCTGTAAACATATCCGCAACGCCGTCAACTCCACATCCGTTTAGAACTTCAATCTGCATATTTTTTTTATGCTTAACTAAATTATCAATTTCAGAATTCTCTCCAAATACATTTAACTTACTTAGAAGAGAATATCCCAAAAATAAAATAAGAATGGAAAGAATTAAAATTGAAATGTTGAGAAATAGATTCGTTGAACGATGTTTTGTTCTTTTTTCGGATTGAACTGCTCCGGGTTTTTCTTTCACTCAGTCTTCTCTATACCTGCTTACAAAAATTAAAATCATCTTTGAAAAACCGATTCGCCACCCATACTATTACGATAAAATGGATTTCCATAAAACCCGCTTCCCGATCCAAAATAAGGATTGTAATAAGGTAGATTGCTATACTGAATTGAAATTTGCATATCCTTGAACGGATAATAATTAATCGCTGCCCTGCTGATATAGATTCCGTTTATATCGTTTTGAAAATTTTGACCAAATGAACTGTAAGGAGAATAGAGTATACTTACATCCATCTGTACATTTAGATTGCTCATCAGCTTATAAAACATACTATTTGTATAACTTCCCAATGAGGTGCCGTATCCGCCAAAAGATGAATAGGAAAGAGAAAACGAATGTCTCATCTGGAAATTTTCAGAATTTAAAAATCCAAACGCAAACCCTGAAGACTGATCAACAATGCCTTCCTTAACTTTCGGCTGGTTCAATCTATCATCTCTGAATTGACCGAATGCAGATAGTGAAGTAAAGATTAATATTAAAAGTAGTTTGGTCATTTGAAACTTATTACTGTGCTGTAAATAATATGAAATTCCGTCTCTAAAATCAATAGCAAATATAGTTAACAAATCTATCTCAAAAAATCCAGAAAAATACTCCTTTTCCCTTGATTAAATGAAAATGTGTGTTATATTTAGACAATCATTTATGAAAAAGAATAACAAAACATATTATCGTTCAATTGCATCCGTGAATATTAATGGATGGTGGTGGGGAATAATAAGCATTAATATGTCCTGGTGATTCTGAGTAAATACTAATTTTTTCAAACCCTTCTCAGTACACTGGGAAGGGTTTTTTTATTATCTGTAGTAATGGAAATGGATTTCAATAAATTTAAATCGTTAGCCAAAGAATATAACTTAATTCCTGTTTATGAATTTATGACGGCGGATATGCTTACCCCCGTCACTGCATATTTGAAGATCAGGCAAAAAGGCAAATGTAATTTTCTTTTAGAATCTGTTGAGGGTTCGGAAAATCTTTCAAGGTATTCTTTTATTGGAAAAGATCCCGCTTATATTTTCAGCAATAAAGGTGATTTAATAACAATACGAAATCAAACAAAGGAATCGCAGGTAAACAAAAGCATTTTTGATTTTATCCGGCAAGAGTTGAAAATTTACCGGCAGCCAATAATAGATGATCTGCCAGATTTTACCGGGGGAGTTGTTGGTTATTTTGGTTATGAAAATATTTCGCTGATTGAAAATGTATTGAAAAAGGAGATGAAAAAAACCGATCAGCCGGATTCTATTTTTGGTTTTTACGATACTATACTTGCATTCGATCATTTTAAACATCAAATAATACTTATAACAAATGTTAAGATTAAAAATGATACAAACCTCAAACAAGAATACGAAGCTGCAAAGCAAAAACTGTCCATTCTTAAAACCGAATTACAAAAACCATTTACATATTCATCCGACTTTAAATTAACAAACAAGTTACAGGAAAATTTTGATCCCACTGAGTTTTACAAACAGGTTGAATCGGGTAAAGAACATATTTATGAGGGCGATATATTTCAGATTGTAATTTCAAAAAGATTTTCAGCAAAATTTTCAGGTGATCTTTTAAATGTATACAGAGCACTTAGAATTATTAATCCATCTCCCTATATGTACTTTCTCGAATTCGAAAATGATTTTTCTGTAATAGGAACTTCACCTGAAGACCTGTTAAAAGTGAAGAATGGTGTTGCCCAGGTTTTACCGATTGCAGGAACAAGAAGACGGGGGAAAACAAATGAGGAGGATCTTGCATTAGAAAAAAATTTAAGGAGTGATGAAAAAGAATTAGCCGAGCACACAATGCTTGTTGACCTTGGAAGAAATGATCTTGGAAGAGTTTGTAAATACGGAACTGTGAAAGTTACTGAGAATATGAAAGTCCATCGTTACTCACACGTAATGCATATAGTATCTAAGGTTGAGGGCATACTATCTGATGATAAAGATTCAATTGATGCACTTAAATCATGCTTCCCTGCCGGAACAGTAACGGGTGCTCCAAAAATCCGTGCAATGCAGTTGATAAGCAAATATGAAAAATCTGCCAGAAATGTTTATGCAGGTGCCGTTGGTTATTTTGATTTCTCAGGCAACCTTGATATGTGCATCGCAATCAGAACATTGTTTGCAAAAGAAAATACAATTTATTGGCAGGCTGGCGCAGGTATAGTTGCAGACAGCAAACCAAACCTGGAAGCAAAAGAAATAAAAAATAAATCGGCTGCGTTAGTTAAAGCATTAAAATTTGCAGAGGTATTGGATGAAAATTTTAGTAATTGATAACTACGATTCCTTTACTTACAATCTTGTTCAGTTGTTGGGTAAAGAAGTAAATTCCATCATAGTTAAACGAAATGATAAAATTTCAATTAAAGAAATAGCAAAATTAAATCCGGATAAAATACTTATTTCACCGGGACCCGGTAAACCGGAAGATTCAAATGTTTCCTTGACTTGTATAAAAGAGTTTGGAACTAAGATTCCTATTCTTGGAGTTTGTTTAGGTCATCAGGCAATAGGAATAGCTTATGGCGGAAAGGTAATTAAAGCACCGCATTTAATGCATGGTAAAACATCTCTAATGAATCATGATGAAAAAACGATCTTCAAGAATATCCCGCAAAAATTTAATGCTACACGATACCACTCGTTGATAATAGATCATAATTCATTACCTGGTGAACTGGAAATTAGCGCTCGCACTGATGATAATGTGATAATGGGAATAAGACATAAGACATTTCCAATTGAAGGAATTCAATTTCATCCGGAATCGATATTAACTGATGAAGGTGAAAATATTATTACTAACTGGGTTCAATTATGATAAATAATATGCTGCAAAAATTAATAGATGGTAAAAGTTTAAGTTTAGAAGAAGCTTCGGACATGATGAATGAAATAATGGCAGGGAAAATAAATCCTTCTTTGCTATCGGGAATATTAATTGCATTAAAATCAAAAGGCGAAACAGCAGAAGAAATTGCCGGTTTTGCTTTAGCTATGAGAGAGAACAGCATCAAACTTAAGAATACGGATGATAATGTAATAGATGTATGCGGAACAGGTGGTGATAGTTCCGGAACTTTTAATATATCAACTGCTGCAGCGTTTGTGGTAGCAGGTGCAGGAGTAAAAGTAGCAAAGCATGGCAACAGATCGATTTCAAGTAACTGTGGAAGCGCGGATGTTTTAACCGAACTTGGTGTGAATATTAATCTGCCTGAAGAACAATCTGCAAAAGCACTGGAAGAAATTGGGATAACTTTCTTATTTGCTCCCAAATATCATCCGGCAATGAAACATGCAGCACAGGTTAGAAGAGAACTGGGGATGAAAACCATTTTTAATTTACTTGGTCCTTTAACAAATCCGGCAGGAGTTAAAAAACAGATCATCGGAACTTACAGTGATAATGCTATGAAATTACTTTCACAGGCAGCTCACTATCTAGAGTTTAATAAAGTATGTTTTATATGCGCGGGAAATAAGTATGATGAAATTATTCTCGATCAAAAAACAAAAATGATAGAATACAACAAAGATGGTTTAACCGAAACGGTAATAAGTGCTTCAACTTTCGGTTATCCGGAAGTTAGTGTAAATGAGATTCAAGGTGGAGATGCTAAAAACAATGCTCAAATAATTTTAGAAATATTTAAGAACAAAAATCGTAATGGTGCATTTCACACAATTTGTGCAAATGCTGCAATAGCGCTTTATACGGCTGGTGTGTCAGATGACTTAATCGAATGTAAAGACGCTGCTGAAGAATCAATATTAAAAGGTGCGGCGTACGATAAGTTGAATAGTTTGATTGAGTTTGGAATTGCTTCAGAATAAAATTAGATATGCGAAATGAACATTTTAAATGAAATATTAGAAGTGAAGAAAAAAGAAGTCTCCGATTTGAGGAATAAATATTCTTTATCATCTTTTACTGAAATGGAATTTTTTGAAAACGAAACTTTGAGCTTTTATAAATCACTTAAAGATAAATCTGAAATTTCTATAATTGCCGAAATAAAAAAAGCAAGTCCGTCTAAGGGAATAATAAAAGTAGATTTTGATCACATAGCAATTGCTGAAACATATTTTTATAATGGTGCAAATGCTGTTTCTGTGCTAACTGACGAGAATTTTTTCAATGGTAAGCTTGATTATCTAAATGAAATAGCAAGTTTTAAAAGTCTTCCGCTGTTAAGAAAAGATTTTATTATTGATGAATATCAAATTTTTCAATCAAAATCATTTGGTGCAGATTTTATTTTACTGATAAGTGAAATTCTTTCAAAAAATCAGATAGCAGAATTAACTCAAGCTGCCTATGAAATTGGATTGGAAGTTTTACTCGAACTGCATTCGGAAGAACAGTTGAGTAAAATTGATTTTAATCTTAACAAACTGATTGGCATTAATAACAGGAACTTAGACGATTTTTCTGTTGACTTAAATACCTGTATCAAAATTTCTCAAAATCTGCCCGAAGGTATAATGGTTGTTGCGGAATCCGGTATAAACAAAGAAGCAGATGTTCAATTACTTAATAATAGTAACATCGATGCTATTCTTGTCGGTGAATATTTAATGCGCAGTGAAAATATAGATGCTGCCTTAAAGCAATTAATAAAATGGTGCCGAAATGAAAATTAAGATTTGCGGTATCACAAATGCAGAAGACGCTTTGGCTGCTGAATCCTTTGGAGCCGATGCTGTGGGTTTCATCTTCTATAAAAAAAGTAAAAGATATGTTACACCAGAACAAGCAGAGCATATTATAAAAACACTATCGCCTTTTACAACAAAGGTTGGAGTTTTTGTTGACGAAACTTTTGAGATCATTAATAAAATATCCAGACAAACTGGTATTAATGTTGTACAGCTTCACGGAGATGAAAATCCGGATATTAATAAAAGTATTTCGCTTCCGGTAATAAAAGCTTTTCGGGTTGATGATAATTTTGATTACAATAAGTTAAATCAATATCAGGAATATTCAATATTACTCGATGCTTACTCAGAAAATGATTACGGTGGAACCGGTAATAAATTTGACTGGGAGAAAATCCCTTCTGAAATAAAAAATAAAATTATTCTTGCAGGTGGAATTTCATCAGATAATATTGAATTCATTCATAAAGAAATTAACCCGGCAGCGGTCGATATTTCTTCTTCGCTGGAAATAACGGCAGGTAAGAAAGATAAAAAGAAGATGGAAGAGTTTTTTAACAAAGTAAACTTAATAAGGAGACAGTAATGCTAATATTAATGGGCCTTAATGCTCCAAGAGAACACGTTGAAAAAGTAAAAAGGAAAATCGTTGCTAAGGAATGCACACCACACGAAATTCCCGGCTCACGTAAACTTGCGATTGGTATAACAGGACCTTCGAGCAATCTATCCATTGAAGATTTTTTAGGAATGGATTCTGTTGATGAAGTGCTCCGTGTAACAAAACCGTATAAACTGGTTGGAAGAGAAATGAAACCCGATGATACGGTAATTGATTTTGAGAATACTACAATCGGTGGAGATGAACTTACAATTATTGCCGGACCATGCTCTGTCGAAAGCAAGGATCAGATATTTGAAATTGCCGGTTCACTTAAAGAACTGGGAATAAAATTTTTACGTGCCGGTGCCTACAAACCTCGTTCAAGTCCATACTCCTTTCAGGGATTGAAGGAAAAAGGTATCGAATATCTTGCAGATGTTAAGAAGGAACTTGGAATTAAAATCGTTACTGAAGCAAAAGACACACATACATTACCTTTAATAGCTGAAGTTGCAGATATTGTTCAGATTGGCGCGAGAAACATGCAAAATTTTTCACTCCTTGAAGAAGCAGGAAAAATCAACAATCCCATCCTTTTAAAAAGAGGTCTGGCTGCAAAGATGGAAGATTTATTAATGAGCGCCGAGTATATTTTATCTCAAGGGAACTACAATGTTATTCTTTGTGAAAGAGGAATACGAACTTTTGAAACCCATACACGAAACACACTTGATTTAAATATTGTTCCCGTAATAAAAAAACAATCTCACCTTCCAATTATAGTTGATCCTTCACACGGTGTTGGCATCTGGGATAAAGTTACTCCTATGGCAATGGCTGCTGTCGCTTGCGGTGCCGATGGTTTAATGATTGAAGTACACTCGCATCCTGAGGAAGCTCTATCTGATGGGTTTCAATCTTTAACAATTAAAAATTTTAAGAATCTCTTAGAGAAAATCGAAAAGATTGCTTCGGTAGTAGATAAAAGGATGGACAATGAAGAAATCCACCTCAGCAAATAAAATGCCTGATAACAAAGGGAAGTTCGGAAAGTACGGTGGAAAATTTGTTCCCGAAACTTTGATCGCTCCGTTAACTGAGCTTGAATCAACTTACTTAATGATGAAGAAAGATAAACAATTCAATCAAGAGTTGTTGCAGCTTCACAAAGATTATTCGGGAAGACCGACTCCTCTAACTTTTGCAGAAAAATTAACTTCATATTACGGTAAGGGAAAAATTTATCTTAAACGTGAAGACCTTTGTCATACAGGTGCGCATAAAATCAACAATACGCTCGGGCAGATTCTGCTGGCAAAAAAATTAGGTAAAACAAGAATAATAGCAGAAACAGGTGCAGGACAACATGGTGTGGCAACTGCTACAGTATGCGCTAAATTTGGTTTGGATTGTGTTATTTACATGGGTGAAATTGATATCCAAAGGCAGAAACCAAATCTCTTCCGTATGAAACTTTTGGGAGCTGAGGTTATTAGTGTGAAATCTGGCAGCCAAACATTAAAGGATGCTACAAACGAAGCGATAAGAGATTGGGTAACTAACGTAGAAGATACTCATTACATAATCGGTTCTGTTGTCGGTCCTCATCCTTATCCAATGATGGTAAGAGATTTCCAGTCTGTAATTGGGTTGGAAACCAAAGAACAAATTATTGAAAAAGAAAATCGAGAACCAGATTACATTGTTGCCTGCGTTGGCGGTGGAAGTAATGCGATAGGAATTTTTTATCCGTTCATTAATAGTAAGGTAAAACTAATCGGTGTGGAAGCGGCTGGTTACGGATTGGATTCAAACAAACATTGTGCAACTTTAACCCTTGGCAGAGAAGGAATTTTTCATGGGATGAAAACTTGTCTTCTTCAAACGGATGATGGGCAGATTTCCGAAGTTCATTCCATTTCTGCGGGACTCGATTACCCCGGCGTTGGACCTGAACATAGTTATTTAAAAGATAATTTATTAGTTGAGTACGATTCCATAACAGATGATGAAGCATTGAGTGCGGTAAAACTTCTTGCACAAACGGAAGGAATAATACCAGCATTAGAAACTGCTCACGCAGTGGCATACCTCGAAAAACTTTTACCAAAACCAGTGAAAGATGAAATTATTGTTTTAAATGTCAGCGGAAGGGGTGATAAAGATCTTTCAATTATAATGGAGTCATACGAGGATAAAATTTGAAATCAAAAATTTCGAAATATATTAAGGATAAAAATACAAAGGGAGAAAAAATCCTTTCGGTTTTTTTAACTTCCGGTTTCCCCGAAAAGGATAATTTTGTGGAACTTGCACTAAATGTTTTAGATGCCGGTGCGGATATGCTTGAGATAGGTTTTCCGTTCAGCGATCCATAGCAGACGGACCAATAATTCAACAGTCATCACAAGACAGCATTGAGCAATGGAATTGATCTCCTTAAAACATTGAATTACGTTAAAGAGATTAACGAGCATACTGACAAACCAATTATTCTTATGGGATATGCCAACCCTTTGTTGAGCTACGGCTTGGAAAATTTCGCAAATGATTCGAATAGAATTGGAGTTGATGGATTGATTGTTCCCGATATTCCTTTGGATGAATATGATAATTTTTTCACATCCAAATTTGATGGGACGGATATAATTCTTTTAATCACTCCTACAACACCAACTGATAGAATAAAAATGATCGATGAAAAGAGTTCGGGATTTGTTTATTGTGTTAGTGTTACGGGAACTACTGGCATTCAAAAAACAGCAAGCACAGATAATCTTCAATTTATAAAAAATGCTTATGACCAATGTACAAACAACAGAGTTCTCGTTGGATTTGGAATATCATCCGTTGAAGATGTAAAAGTATTATAAGCCGTATTGTGATGGCGTAATTGTGGGCAGCGCTGTTATTAAATCACTAATGAATGATGATAGCAAGTATCAAAAAACATTGGCTTTGGTGCGTAAACTGAAAAGTGGTTTGACATATTAACCCAAGTTGAAAGTTTAAAAACTGCTAAACGAAAAAGCGGTATTATCATCTCAGCATGACTTAAGTCGGTGGGCTAGCCAGAGTGTAATAACCACTTTAAGGTTTCTATACGCAAACCGAATCATCTTTATGTACATTGCAAAACAAGTATCCTCCTAGAATGACATTCTAGTGATTATATGCAGAAGACACTTTATTTTACTTCACCTTAACGATCATCTCAACTTCTACTGCAGAATTAACAGGCAGTTCATTCACACCAACAGCACTGCGAACATGCTTGCCTGCTTCTCCAAATATTTTCCCCAAAAACTCTGATGCACCGTTTGCAACTTTGGGCTGATCTGTAAACCCATCGGCGCTGTTTACAAAAACTGTTACTTTCACAATTTGCTCGATCTTATTCAGATCTCCATATTACTCCTTTTATGGCACTTAATCCATTCAATGCACATAATTCTGCTGCTTTTTGCCCTTCTTCAACTGAAAGGTCAGATCCTATCTTTCCGCTGTACTTTAACTCTCCGCCAGAAAAAGGAACCTGACCGGATGTATAAACATAATCACCTGTTCGAATTGCAGGAATGTATGCGGCAAGAGGTTTTACAGTTTCCGGAAGTGTAAAGCCCAATTCTTTTCATTTTTTCTTCTACCATTTTGTTACCTCAAAAATTAATATTAAACTGTTTTTATAAATTTGCACACAATTTAAAATAATTATGTACCGTAAAGGAAATTGATAAATGACTGAATCTAAATTTAATGAATTCGTTCAGATAGTAAAAAGACTTAGAAAAGAATGTCCCGTGGGATAGGAACAAACAAATGATTCAATTAAGGCAGCAACAATTGAGGAAGCGTATGAAGTTGTTGATGCCATTGATAATAAAGATTACGATGAATTAAAAAAAGAACTCGGCGATCTTTTACTGCACGTAGTTTTTCATACGGTAATTGCAGAAGAATCAAATCATTTTAAAATTGATGATGTAATAGACTCTATTCAGGAAAAACTTATACGCCGCCATCCTCACGTATTCGGTGATAAAGAAGTTTCCGGTGCCGAAGAAGTAAAAACGAATTGGGAGGAGATAAAACTAAGCGAAGGAAGAGCAAATCTTCTGGATGGTATGCCTCCCCTACTTCCCTGCATTGCAGCGGGCACATCGTATACAGGAAAAGGTTTCTAAAGTTGGTTTCGATTGGGAAAAGAAAGAAGATGTTTGGAAAAAAGTGATTGAAGAAATTGAGGAGATGCATCAATCGGAAAAAGATGGCACTCACGATGAACTTGAAGGTGAAATTGGTGATGTGTTTTTTGCGCTTGTAAATTATGCAAGATTTTTAGGAGTAAATCCTGAAAACGCTTTAAGAAAAACAAATAAAAAGTTTATAAAAAGGTTTGGCTACCTGAAGAGAAAGATAACGGAATCGGACAGAAAATTATCTGAATCTACACTTAAAGAGATGGATAAATATTGGGAAGAAAGTAAAAATGTTGTTGGGTAATTATTTATTATTTCCGTTAAATTTATCGTAAGCATCAATTATATCTTTAACTAACCTGTGCCGCACTACATCAGAACGATCGAAATAAACAAAGGAGACACCTTTTATATTCGATAAAATATCGCGCGCCTGTACCAGCCCGCTAACCTGTTTTGGCGGAAGGTCTATCTGCGTAATATCGCCGGTAACAATCGCTTTTGAATTAGCTCCCAATCTTGTGAGAAACATCTTCATTTGCATAGCCGTTGCATTCTGAGCTTCATCAAGTATAACAAAAGCACTGTTCAATGTTCTACCTCTCATATATGCAAGCGGAACAATTTCCACAATCCCTTTTTCAAGATAAGAACGTAGTTTTTCGGAGGGAAGCATATCATCCAGGGCATCGTAAAGAGGTTTAAGGTAAGGATCAATTTTTTCTCTGAAATCGCCGGGAAGAAAACCAAGACTCTCTCCCGCTTCCACAGCAGGGCGTGCCAGAATGATCCTTTTTACCAATCCTTTTTTTAATGAAGATATTGCGAGAGCAACTGCGAGGTATGTTTTGCCGTTCCTGCAGGACCTATTGCAAAACAGATATCGTTTTTAGTTGCTGCTTCAACATACTTTTTTTGTCCGGAAGTTCTTGCTTTAACTACATCGTGCTTGGTGTATAACACAATTGAATCATATTCCTGCTCATCAATTATTTCCTTCCCCTCAATAGTTAAATTCAAGATGGTTACGATATCATCCTCTGTTAACTTGCCGCTTGTGTTTAGCACGTAAGTCATTTCTTTGAAGATTTTCTCTATCCCTTCAACTTCTTCAATCACCCCCTTAATAAAAATATTCTCACCGCGAACAGTTATTGAAGCGTTGAATCTATCCTCAACAATTTTGAGATTAGAATCATTCATTCCCCAATAATGAGAACATATCAACATTATCTAATACTATTTTTTTTTCTACTGCTGTCAATTGTTACTCAGGTTTAAATAGAAAAACCCTCATCAAAATACTGACAAGGGTTCTTCTTAAATAAATATTTAACTGAAGTTAAAAGAATATTAGTTAACCGGGGCTGGTTTATAATTTTTTCTTAACTTTTCGTATTTAGACTTTTCGTCTTCAGAAAGTGGCGGAACTTTAAATACCTGGTTAGGATAAATTAAATCCGGATCTTTAATCTGGTCGCGATTTGCTTTGTAAATAATTGGCCAAGCAAAAGCATTACCGTAATGTTCTTTTTTCTTAGCAATACCCCAGAGATGATCTCCTCTTACAACTTTGTAAGAGATAACATCTGGTTTTTCAACCCATGCATCAAGTGCTTTCTGCATTTGAACATGAACTTTCTGGAAGAATTCAGGTAAAGCACTGATCTTATTCATTTTTAAAGCATCAAGATCAGCTTGTCTGTCTTTTTTAGGCCCTTCTTTTCTTCTTATTTTACCGTCTAATTCGTTAACTGCACCTCTAAAGTTATCTACGTCTTGTCTTGTAGCACCAACTAAAGCGTACAATTCATCAATGCACTCTTCAGGGTGATTGAAGACCTGATTTTTGTGCAGTAAGATTATCTATATCCGATTTAAGAGCATCAATCTCATTTAAGAGAGATGTTTTCTTTTCGCCTAAACGGGTCATTTCCGCTTGCCATTCTTCTTCAGTCATTTCTCTTTCCTGTGCAAAGGATACAACTGATAAAAGAAGAACAAGGGAAAGAAGGCTTAGAATATATTTTGTGAGTTTCATTTATTTTCTCCAAAATTGATTAAATTATTAAAAACCAACTAACTATTATTTGGGTAACTTTTCTAAGTTAGCCCTTGTTTCTTCTTTTTGCTTGTTGCATTCAGCAAGCTTCCGATTTATTTCGGAAATTTCAGCTTCGAGAGAAGCTCTTTCGTCTTTCAAGGTGTTTGCTTCGCTCTCAAGAGATCTCACTTCTGCTGTTAAAGCATCGAGTTCTGCAAATTGAGCCTCGCTAACACCTCCGCAACCGGCAAGCAAGGATGCGCTCAGAATCAGAGCACCTGCAGCAACCGGAATTTTGAGTGATTTAAGTAGGTTCATATGTTCCTCCTAAGTTAATTAATTAAAATACAGATTAGTTACTAATCATGCGTTTATGTTGTTTTACCACAATCTTAGATAGAGTAAAAAGCATTATATTTCGATACGATATTTAATCATTTTGCTTTAAATAAACAACTATTTGCGGTATGATCTATTAAATATCACAACAATCTTTTCTCTACAAAGCTGGTAAATGTATCCCCTGCAATAATTATATGATCAAAAACAGGGATATCCATAATTTTACCAGCTTCAACTATTTTTTTTGTGATTGAGATATCTTCGTTACTTGGTTCAGGATTTCCGCTTGGATGATTATGAATTAAAATTATACTTGCCGATAAGGAATCGATTGCAACTTTAAATATTTCACGCGGATGAACAACACTAGAGTTTAGATTGCCGATTGAAATTGTTTCGTTCTTTATTACTTTATTGGCTGAGTTAAGGCAGACCACTATAAATTTTTCTTTTACCTCATCACGCAAAATGGGTATAAATATTTCTGCTATATCATTTGGTGAAGTTATCTTTTTGTTTGAAGATAATTTCGATTGTGATTGAATTCTCCGACTCATCTCAAACGCGGCTAACAAAGTTGCTGCTTTATCTTTGCCTATGCCTGCTTCTTTAGTTAATGAATCCAAAGACCTTGATGCAAGATTTGAGAGGTTCTTTTCTTTGTTAATTATTTCCTGCGCAATGGTTAACACAGATTTTCCCTTCATACCTGTGCGTAACAGAATTGCAAGTAATTCCGCATCACTTAAGTTCTGAGGACCGCGAAGAATCAGTTTTTCGCGGGGTCTGTCATCAAGAGGTAAATCTTTTACGCCTAAAATCTTTTCACCTTTTAATTTCCTGAACGAAATTTTTCTATTAGCTCGAACACACCGTCCCGGTATCTAACGATGTTCAAAAATCTATTCACACGGTTTTCATCAAACGATATATTATTGTGATAACCGTTACTTACCATACCCGAAATAATTTTATTTTTAATAGCCGATCTGCTCGGGACAATATTCCTTAAATACAGTTAACAAGTATTTTGCTACGTCATATCCGTAAAGAACATTTCTGCCGGGGTCTTTTCCATAAACTTTTGAAAATCTCTCGCTGAATTCCTGGTAATCATTATCATTGAAATCAATAAAGTAATCTGATGAGAATGTAAGCATATTGCTAAGCCCCGGGAGCAGATTCAAATCCTCTTGCAGAAAACCAATCCTGATTTCCAAAAATCGGCAAGTATAATGAGTCCTGTCCCATCTGCGATAATATGGCTGTGGCATCAACTTTGTCTGCTAACGGAATATAAATTCCCTGGAGAGTATCGGGTGCTTCCAGAAGTGTATCAACAGCAACTATTCTTGAAATAGGTTCGGATAAAGCAAAAGAATTACTTTTATATGATTCTTGCACCATTATCGTACCGCCAAGTTTTTCAAATTCTTCTACGAAAGATGCTGCAATTAAAGGTGAGTAACCATCAGTTGAATATAACACTGCCATATTTTTCTTGTTCTCAACAAAGAAAACATATTGCGCCATTATTTTGCCTCTTACAGCAAGCGGAGGATTTGCCTGAAAAAAATCTTCGCTTACAGAGGTTAAATCATTATCGGTTGCGGTTGGTGAGATTATCGGTAGATCAGTACCGTTAAACGTGTTAATTGTCACCCTTACTTCGTTACTGAATATGGGACCCAGAATTGCTTTGATAGAAGAATTGCTTCCAAGCTCGTTTCTTATTTCATTTATTTCATCTTCATTGTTTTTCGTATCCCTGATGATAATTCCAATTTTATCATCCCTATCCTCATTGAATTCTGCTACGGCAAATTTAATGCCTTGCAATATTTCATCCGCTGCAACAGAAGTTGGATAATTGTTCTCATCTATTTGTAAAGGAAGCAATACACGCTATGAATGATTTATCATCGAATTCTTCAACAGGTAATATGGGATTATCATAAAGATTTTTTGCCTCTGCTGACTCTTCTGATGAAGGATACAATTGTAAGATTTGCGATAATGTAACAAGCGCGTTTTCTCTTTCTCTCTCTTTAAAATATGATTTTGCGAGGAGGAGTAAAAGATATGGTTTAACTTTATCACTGGTAAATGAATCATTTAATTTATTAAGGTTTGAAGAATTGAGATAGTTGTTTGCAATTTTCTCACCTATATCTTTAGCATCTAAACGGTATAATATTGATTTTGTTCTTTCAATTAAAAATGCAATTTCTTTTAATGCATTGTAATATTCGTAGTTATCGAGATTTAATTTTACAAAAAGTATTCTTATTTCATCAGTGTATTTACTTGAAGGATAATTTTCTAAAAACTCTGTAATTAAATTCCCATGCGTCTTCATATTCTTGTTTTTCAATCAGTATTTTTATTGTGAAGAAATATGCTGCGGTGGTTTTTGAATTCAGATCGTACTCATTTATTATTTTCTCAAAACCTGAAAGAGCAGAATTAAATTCCCTTACATTATATAATTTTACTGCACGTGAAAATTCAGCATCTATTTTTTCCTGATCAACCTGAGCCAGAGAGCTTATGGAAAAGAAAATAAATATTAATGATAGTATTGAGAGTGAAGAATTTTTAAACATCGGAAGCCAGTTTATTGTTAAGAAGATCATTGGTTGTATCTTTTCCTTCTAACGCTAATTTATTTTTCGGATCTAATTTTATTGCAGTGTTGTAAAAATTTAAAGCTTCGTTCAGCTTACCGGATTTCAAACAAGCATCAGCAAGATAAGTATAATCATTCGAAGTTATATCGTCTTTCAAATCGATATGTTTTTCAAAATATTTTTTGCTTTATTAAAATTATCAAGTTTCAAATTAATTTTTCCCTGCCCATTTATACAATACAGCTTCTTTTTTATTAAGCTTTATTCCTTTATTTATCGAGTCGGAGCTGTGCGTGTACATTTTAAGATAATAATATATTTTGGCGATTATCAACTGCAGTTCCCAGTCATCATCATACATTACCTCAGCTTTCTTAGCATATTTAAGTGCATTTCATATTGGTTTAATTCAAGTTCAAGCTTTGCTAAAATAAGATATGCTTCGTGTATCAGTTCCGGCTCTTCATCAGAAATAATAAAACCGAGGAGATGCACTTTTGCTAATTCATAATCATTTAGATTAAAATAACAGTAACCTGTTAAATATGAAGCAAACGGATCTTCGATGGATAAACTTAAAAGTAAATTCAGCGCTTCATCCCATTCTTTATTGTGCATTAAAAATTGAATGTAGTAAAGTTTTATCTCGTAATTATCGGGCTGCCTGTCTAATATCAGTTTCAAAATTTTTTCCGCACTTTTCTTCTTCCCCTTTAGCTGATAAATATCAGCAAGATTAATATACGATTCGTGAAACTCAGGAAATTCATCAATGAGCAAT
>PVMK01119577.1_pt1 | contig 26305 bp, 25 predicted proteins | sample 1853481 | NCBI WGS metagenome assembly PVMK01 (sample SAMN08533507, study PRJNA380276) | Marine sediment metagenome, whole genome shotgun sequencing project.
GGTCCCGTCCCTGATCGAACCATGTCGCCGCTTCTGTGAAATCAAGCGCCTGTACGTCAAGGCCCGCGAAGAACGTCGCCGCATGAGAGGAAGACCCCGGCGGCCCCAGCGATCCACAACACACCGTCACCGCGTGCCCCACCGCCCCAAGCGCTCCCCCGAGGTAGCGCACCACCTGGGCCGATCCACCCCGTGGATAGAACGCCTGCGTCATAACTACCCGACTGCCAACAATCACAAGACCCATCCTTGTCGGCTGGGCGAGCACAACAGGCATCGTGGCTAGTCAGCCCAGCAACCACCACCACCGGATATGCCGCGGACGGGCGGATCCTCACCCTGAGCCGAGCCCGCTAACCCTCATCAGTGCTGCGGTCTTACCCGAAAAACTGCGACATTCCGCTGTACACCTTTCATGATTCCGCTGTCTTCGACGACGTCATAGGGTTCGAGAATGGCCATGACCTCGGCATCTCGGTACACGTCCTCAGACAGCACGATCTCGCCGGCAGTTGCGAGCTGCTGGACCCGTGCTGCGATGTTGACTTCCTGTCCGAAGTAATCGATACGCTCGTTGAGAGTCACGGCAAGGGACCGGCCCCGGTGCATGCCGATCTTCAGGATGAGATCGCTAGTTGCTGCTTGGTTGAAATTTGCCATCGCCGCCAGCATGTCGAACGCCGAGCGAACGCCATCAGCGGGGTTCACGAAGGTGGCCATGATCGCATCTCCGATGGTCTTCGTGATTGCGCCTTTGTTGTCCGCTACGACTTGAAGAAGCGCATCGAAGTGACGCCGAACCAGATTGTAAGCATTCAGATCGCCGACAGTGTCGTACATGAGGGTCGAGTCCTTGAGATCGGTGAACAGGTAGGTCAGATCTTTGACCTGAAATGTCTCCGATTCCGGCATGGTCTCTGAGCGGAAGAGACTGCGGAAGGTCTGGTTGCTGAGGAGCTGCTTTCCCGAGAGGACAGGCCAGAACTCGATCATGCCTGCCTGTTGTGGGACCGGTGGGTATTCGACAACCCATGCCGAAGTTCGCTGATCGCTTCGGTTTTGGATAGTGACCGTGACCGGGCCCGTCGCGATTTGCCCGACAGCAGGCAGCTTGAAGACCATCGTGTCAGCTTCGGGATCGGCTGCGGTCAGTGGATGGTCGGTCTCCGCATAAAACGATCTCCCCTCGGGGATCGCCAGCTCAAATGGTCCGACTTGCGTGCCTTTTGCGTCGATCAGGTCCCGACCGTCACTCTCCAACGCCAGATCGGTGCGATGATCACCGACGGCAGGGTTGACGACATAGAGACTGCTGGCCGGGCCGAGTACGTCCGTTACGCTGATGATTCCCCGAGGCCGGTCGAACTCGACTGTTTCGATCCCACCCGGCTCGATGTAAGTGAGGAGCTTGGTCCATCGTTCCAGGATTTGGGGGACGGTGGAACCCGCGGGCAGCGGCTTTACATCGGTACTGCGGTGGAACCGGAAGTACAGCTCCTCGACACTCAGCGCGGCGGGGTCGTGGAATCTGATGCTGCGAATCTGAGGAGAGACGGTGAATGCCACCTGGATGTAATCATCCAGATCAGCCTCGTTCTCATAGGAACACATGTCGCATATGAAGTTGGGCTCGAGTTTCTCCAACGATCTGAAGCTGTTGTAGACATTGGCGCATGCAGCACAGACGATCAGCCAATCCATGCCGAATAGTCCGGCCTTCGTTGCGAAAAGGAAGAGGTCGACCGCTTCGGTTTCTTCGACTCCTTGATCGAGGGCATAGCGCAACGAGTTGATACGAAAGAGCGCGTCGTCGTCACTTGTGCGGATGAGGTTCTCGAGTCTTGACACCACCCGCGGACTCCAGCCATGCGCGGCCTCGAGCTCTCTCAGCCGCTCCTCGAGTAGGTCCTCATTGAGCTCCGGCTGGTTCGTGGCGGGCTGCTTCACCAAGGCGACACTATCCACAGTGTCCGTGGCTTGGGGCTCGTCGTGACACCTCCAGTGTTCGCCCCGTAAAGGCACGAAGGCCCGGGTCTTGAGACATTCGTAATGCGCTTCGGATCATCCTGCGCACCTGTGTCGAGGAAGGGGTCAAATGCCCGGACTTCGGTGCAGCAGCTCTTCAGCGTTTCTCAGCCTCAACATCGCTGGAGCGGGTTTGACTCTCGTTTGACCCTGTCCTCCTCGTCGCCCGAAGCCCCAACAACCACAGGCCTCTCGACCTCAACACGTCTTAGTTCGAACAGGTAACAAATTCGGCATCGACAGGCCAGGCGCATTCCTCAAGCAAGGAGACGGCAGCCGTTGTGTCGGAGCCAAACCCCGCTTTGGCGTCGCCAGCATCGACTGTTCGAGTGACCCGAGACCTTTCAGGGGGACTTAAGTGGCTACGGTGGATTCATGTGTTTCGACCACGATTCAGAGCCGCCGGTCGCTGCCGGCGACCGTCCGGTTACCACTCACGATTCCACACTGACCGCGGTAGACGGCAACGAGTTCATTGTGTTCGAGACGTACGGAGAAAAGCCATCGAGAGCGGCCATCATCGTGTTGCCTGACGTACGCGGATTGTTCCAGTTCTACAAAGACTTGGCCGCCCGGTTTGCGCAAACCGGCCACGACACGATCGCTATCGACTACTTCAGTCGTACCGCCGGGCTCGGCGAACGGTCCAACAACTGGGACTTCTGGCCTCACGTCGAAGCCACCACCTTGGAGGGAGTACGCAACGACGTGGCTGCAGCAGTTTCCCGGGTACGAGTCGAGGACCCGGACCGTCCTGTGTTCACTGTCGGGTTTTGTTTCGGAGGGTCGAATTCGTGGCACCAGGCGGCCAACGGGTTGGGGTTGTCCGGTGTGGTTGGTTTTTATGGGCGACCAGGTAGTAAAGATGACGGCGGTCCTATCGGCCGGGTCGGTGACATGACCTGTCCGGTTTTGGCGTTAATGGGTGGTGACGATCCGAGCATCCCACTGGACGCAATCGACAAGTTCGAAGAATCGTTGAACGGTGCCGGTGTGCCCAACGAAGTCGTTGTGTACCCGGGAGCGCCACATTCGTTTTTCGACAGGAAATACCAAGAGTACGCCAGCGAGTCGGCCGATGCATGGAACCGTGTGCTGGCATTCGTTGAGGCGAACAGCAGTCTCTGATAGTCAGGTTTCGTAGGACATCTAGGGGTTGAGGGTGCAGCCGGAGATGGGTTGTGTTGGGCACCGGAAGTGCGAGTTGGGCTACAGGACGGAGCGAGTGTGCAACTTCACTCTCGTCGCCTCGTGAGGGCGCCTCGCTGTCCGACGCGGATCGTTTAAGGGACACAAGAGCAGGCTACATCGGTCTTGTAAACGTTTGCCATGGCAACCAATAATGGGCCACCAATCCCGAGACAGGAGGAATCATGGGCGATGCGAATGTGGCCTATCGCTCGGCTGCCGACCTCGCAGGCGCCATCGCCGGGGGCCAGGTGTCGCCGGTCGAAGTGATGGAGGAAACGCTGCGGCGGGTGGAGGAGCGTGAGCCGAGTCTCAACGCCATCGTCTATCGGGGATTCGACGAGGCCATGGAGTCGGCCCGATCGACTGAGGAGGCGATCTCCCGGGGTGAGCCAGGGGGCCCCCTCCGGGGAGTGCCCGTACTCATGAAGGACCTCTTCGATTTCAAGCCCGGCTGGCCGGCCACCTTTGGTGGCATTCCGGCGATGGCCGACTTCTCGATCGACGGCTACTGCGTGTGGGCGGAACGTATGGAGGCAGCGGGCGCCATCATAATCGGAAAGGGCAACAGCCCTGCGATGGGCTTCAGGGGAGCCTGTGACAATTACCTATTTGGACCGACCCGGAACCCATTCGACACAACCCGCAACAGTGGTGGCTCTTCGGGTGGGCCGGCCGCAGCGGTCGCCGATGGTCTGGTCCCGATCGCCGAAGGCACCGACGGTGGCGGATCGATACGTATCCCTGCGGCATGGTGTGGGGTAGTTGGCTACCAGCCGTCCGCGGGGCGTGTTCCCTCGATCTTGAGACCCAACGCCTTCTCTGGTGTGTCTCCGTTCATTTACGAGGGACCGATCACGAGGACTGTCGAGGATGCGGCTTTGGCCATGAGTGTGTTGGCCGGCCCTCATCCCGGAGATCCTTTCTGTGCCCTGGACAGGCCCGACTTCGCCGCGAGTCTCGACCGGGGGGTCGAAGGATGGACCATCGCCTACTCTCCCGATCTGGGTGTGTACCCGGTGCAGCCTGAGGTGGCTTCCGTGGTCGAGGAGGCGGTCCGGGCGTTCGAGGACGCTGGGGCCCGAGTGGTCGAGGTCGACATCGACATAGACCTCGACCAGCGGGAATTGGCCGACCTGTGGAGCCGCCTCATTATGCCGCTCAGCCTCGATGCATTCGCCAATCTGGCCGAGGGCGGGCTCGACATCCTCGGCGAGCACCGCTCGGACCTCCCACCCGAGTTCCTCCGTTGGGCCGATCACGTGGCAACGATGTCGGCCATGGAGTACTTCGACGACAATTCACGGCGCACTCAGGTGTTCGACGCCCTACAGGCGGTCCTGACCGACCACGAGGTGCTGGTGTCGCCGACGCTGGCGTGCATGCCGGTGGAGAATCTCACCACGGGTGAGACCCGTGGTCCGACCATGATCGAAGGTGTGGAAGTCGACCCGTTGATCGGGTGGTGCATGACCTACTTCACCAACTTCACTGGCTATCCCGCTGCCTCTCTGCCCGCAGGGCTTTCCGACGGGCTTCCGGTGGGTATGCAGGTCATCGGTGGGCGTGGAGCGGATCTCGATGTGCTCGCGGCCAGCGCAGCGTTCGAGAAGGCGCGGCCCTGGGACCATATATACGAGATTCCCGCCAACCGGTCCCTCCCTGACTAACACCCCGCCGAGAATGGGAGCCGGCTCGTCAGGTCTCGGTGATGCGGGTGTACGCAGCCGCAACGAACACGATGATCGCTCCGAAGAGGATCTGGCGAACGGCGAACGGCCAACCTAGCGACGAGAGAATCGAAGCGGTGACGGCCAGGATGAGGGCGCCGATGATCGTGCCCCCGAAACCACCGCGACCGCCAAGGATCGAGGTGCCGCCGATCACGGCCGCTGCCACCGAGGGGAGCAGCGCCGAATCTGCGAGGGTGACGCTGGCCGTGTTGTTCAGCCCAGAGATGAGAAACCCGGCGATGCCGGCGAGGATCGCCGAGATCACGTAGAGCAGGATCAGAACCTGCCAGGACCTGGCGCCTGACAGACGCGACGCGACCGGGTTGTCGCCGATCGCGTAGAGAAGACGGCCATAGCCGGTCCGGTTCAGACCGAGGATGATCAAGACTGCCAGGGGCACGAACACAAGGAGACTGACTGGAACCACGTCGAAGAACATGTCGGCGCCCACCGTCCGGAACTCATCAGGGACCCCCGAACTCGTCTGCACCATCCGTAGCTGCCAGACGTTGGCAAGCCCAAGGACGACCAGACTCATAGCCAGCGTCATGATCAGCGGATGAACGCGGAAAACGCCGGCGCCGACCCCGTTGACGGCCCCGACGATGGCAGAGATCACCAGCGCAATGAGGATGGCGCCTATCAACCCTTGCCCGCCGACAAGCGTGGCCACGAGGAACCCCGACATCGAGGCCACCGCACCCACCGACAGATCGATGCCTGCTGTGAGCATCGTTATGGTCTGACAGCCCGCCAGGATCGCCAGTGGAATGGCCGCGCGGACCATCACCCCGGCCCAGTTGGGGCTGACGATCCCGGGACGAATCAGGTGGCTCGCCAGGACGAGGATGCCGAGCAGGCCCAATAACGGAACTATCGGCCTCTCCCGGAACAGGGCGCGCATCCCAGCGGCTGACAGGCGCCGCGTGGCCGGGGGCTCGGCGATGGTGCTCAAAGGTTCTCCCGCCGCAGTTGGAGGAGACTACCGATCATCACGACTCCGATAAGAATGAGGCCCTGCGCCACCGTTGCCAGGTTGGTGTTGACATTGAGGAAGGTCATGTCGGTCCGAATCAGAGAGAGGATCACAACGGCGACGATTGGCCCAAAGACACCGCCCCTGCCGCCTGCCAGGCTCACTCCGCCGAGCACGACGGCGGCCACGCTGAGCAATGTGTATGGACCCGGCACAGGGGTGCCGATGCCAGTGGTTGCGGTAAGGCTGAGACCGCCCAGCGCCGAAAACAGACCCGCCAACATGTAGGCGAATATCTTCGTGCGAGCCACAGATACGCCGCTTCGGTGCGCTGCCAGGGGGTCGCTGCCGATGGCATACAGCGAAAGACCGAGTCTCGATCGTCTGATCGGGATCCAGATGACGCTCACCACGAGTAACAACAGCACCGCCGCCTTCGGCATCCACTCGGTGAGGATCGACCCTCCAGTCAGGTCTTTGAGCCAGTCCGCCGATCCGCCCCCGGGAGTTTTGAGGACGAGCAAAGCCAAGCCGGCCCAGACGAAGAGCATCGCCAGTGTGACGACGATGTCGGGCACGCGTGTCAGCACGATGAGGCTGCCGTTTATCGCGCCGAGCAAACAGCCGAGCAGCAGAACGCCGACGACCACGAGAATCGCGAACCCCTCGCTCTGGTCCAGCATGAACCTTGCCGAGACAACGCCCGTCAGTGCCATCATCGAGGCGATCGACAGGTCGATTCCCCGGGCAATGACTGCACACGCCTGGGCCACCGCCGCCAGTGCCAGCGGCAGCACGGAGATGGCCAGCCCTTGCAGGGCTACTGACCCGTAGCTGGGTTGGATCATCTTCGTGAACACCAGCAAGAGGATCAGGGTCCCGACGAGACTGAGAACCCAGGTATTGCGCCGCGCCGCCGCGGTCAGCGCTCCCATGGCGCGAGCCGTCGTGCTCACAGATCGCCCCCTCCTGGTTCGCTATGCCCCCCGTCGGTCTCGTCATCTGTGGCCGCACCCACGACTTGTTCGGGCAGGGGAGCGTCTGCACCAAGATGGTGGGCAGCCCTGAGGAGGGTTGCCTCGTCGGCATCGGCAGCGGCGATCTCCGCGACGACCTCTCCTCCGAAGATCACAATGGCACGGTCGCAGGCGAGTTGGATCTCGCTGAGCTCAGAGGTGTAGAGCAGAACAGCGGCTCCGCCCTCTGCCAGCTCTCGAAGTAGTAAGTAGATCTGTTGCTTGGTGCGGATGTCGATGCCGCGGGTGGGGTCAAAACACAGCATCGTCTCCACTCCACCGGCCACCCAGCGGGCGATCGTCACCTTCTGCTGATTCCCTCCGGAGAGGAGGCGAACCTCGTTTTGGGCTCTGGTGTCGATTTGCAGAGTTTTGATGGCTTTGTCGACTTTGGGCTTTTCCTTCTTGCTCCAGATCGGCCCCCATTCGGGAATTCGGACGCTGAATGGCAGGGCGATGTTCTCGCGTACCGAGCGTTGCTTGAGAAGGGCTTGGGCACGGTCGGCAGGTACGTATACGAGACCCTCGCGTATTGCATCTGCTGGATGCCGGAACGACACCTCCCGACCGTCGACGAGAACCTCGCCGGTCCCGGGGCGCTCTGAGCCGGCGAGGATGCCAAAAAGCTCGTCCTGGCCCTGGCCCTCGAGTGCAACGACACCTAGAACCTCGCCAGGGTAGAGCTCGAAGGAGACGTCGCTCAGACGACGCTTCGATCCGAGACCGCGCGCTTCCAGTCGGGGCCGCTCGTCCGGCTGTCGTGTTGTCGCTGTGGCAAGGTCCACTCGCTCCGGCATCTCCGCGACGACCTCGCCGAGCATGAGCTCAACGATCCGATCTGCCGAGTCTGCTGTGACTTCGACCACTCCCACGGTCTCGCCCTCCCGTAGGACGGTGGCTCGGTCGCAGACGGAGGCGATTTCGGTCATGCGGTGGGAGATGAAGATGATGCTGCTATCGCCCCCGCGCAGGTCGTTGACGACTTCTAGGACCCGCTTGGTGAGATTGGCAGGCAGCGCCGCCGTAATCTCATCGAGCATCAGAACGTCGGGCTCGATGGCGAGGGCGCGGGCGAGGTCGATGATCCGAAGCAAGGCGAGGGGCAGATTCCGGGCCATGCTGGACAAGTCAAGGTCTTCCAGACCGAGCTCGTGGATCCATTTGCGGAACGGCTCGAGGGGCGTCTCGGTCAGACGCAGGTTGGAAGAGATGTCGAGGTCGGGGATCAGAGCCGATTCCTGGTAGACGGAAACCAGGCCGTTCCGGCGAGCCTCGGCAGGAGAGTGGGAAGTCCGCTCGCTGCCGCGGATGGAGATCTGTCCTCGGTCGGGGCGAATGGCGCCGGTGAGGACCTTCACCAGCGTGCTCTTACCCGCGCCGTTGGCTCCCATCAGGGCATGTATCTCGCCCGGGCGCACACGCAGCGAGGCGGATTTCAAGGCAACGACGGCACCGTATCGCTTCGAAACGTCGGTGGCCTCGAGCAGATAATCGGTGGTGACAGCGGTCATCGCTGCGCCAACCTAGGGCCCGAAAGAGAAAGATGCGCCGGAGATCGGAGATCGCCGGCGCATCAATGTGTTATGAACGAGTCGGGTCTACTCGCCGGGGCCCTTGCAGGCAACGGCCTGCTCAGGTGTGTAGGTGGTGAACCCTGCCACCTGGAGACCGAGCGGCCAATTCGGGTCGAGCCCTTCGACCTGCCAGGACTCGAGCATCGCCTTGCCCTCGTCGCTGGTGTTGTCGGCGAGAACCGGCGCCAGAAGGATCGTGTTGGGCTGGGCAGCTCCTTCAGCGGTGTCAACACTCTCATTATTGAGAATCTTGAGTGCCAAGCCGACTCCGGCGCCACCGACCGCAGCGGTGTTGGTTACCGCTGAACCCTCGAGACCCGAGTAGCCCTCTGGATCGAGGAGTTGCGAAACGTAGCCCCCAATGTCGGCACCGACGATCGGCACGAAGTCCAGATTGGCCTGTTCGACGGCGTCGTTGATGTAGTGGTCCATACCTGAGGTCCAGATGCCGTCAGTATCGTCGTACTGACCACTGGCGATCCAGTCGTTGATCAGTTGGGTGGTCGTCGCCGGATCCCATCCGGTGTGCTCACCCTCGATGCTCGGCAACACTGTGATGCCGGGGTAGTCCTCGAGTGCTGCCAGGAAGCCCGTGTGACGGTCGTCGTCGGCCCCAGAACCAGCGAATCCACGCATGTAGTAAACGTTGCCTTCGCCACCGAGTTGCTCGAACAGCCAAACCGCGCCCAGACGGGCGTACTCGACCTGGTTATTGAACAGCTGGTACGTGTCGGCATGGTTGACGAACTGGTCGACGGCAATCGTCAGGATTCCGGCTGCATTAGCTTCCTCGAGCGCTGGATTGAGCGCGTCGGGATCGTTCGGGTTGAAGACGATCGCGTCAACGTCAGCTGCGATCAGGTCACGGATGTCTGAGAGCTGACCGGCCGCATCTGTGACGCGGTGGATCGTGATGAGCTCAGAAACCTGACCCGATGCCAGGGCTTCCGCCTTGGCCGTGCAGACCTGCTCTTCACGGAATCCGTTTCCGACGCCAGCACCGTTCGAGTACCCGATGCGATACGACGTTGCAGCCTCTGTGGTGTCCGTCGCCGCAGCTTCCGTGGTATCCGAACTGTCATCGGACCCACAGGCAACGACGATCATGGCCAAAACCACGAGCACCGCAAACCTCTTGAACCATATGTCTCTTGTCATTAGTCCTCCTGAAATCCTCATTTGTCCAGAACCGTCCGAGTGTGTCACAGGAGAGTGTGGATGTCCACCCCGGCGGGGGTCGTCTATTCGAGCGATTATGGTCGGAACGGCAAACGTTTTCACGTCGGCCCGCTCGTCTTCGCTGCGGCAGGGTTTCTGCGTAATCTCCGGGCTCCGGGGTCGAGCCGATCGGAGTCAGATGAGGTTCAACGAGATCAAAGCGGGAGTCGTCGGAATCGGCTTCATTGGTGTGGCCCATGTCGAGGCCCTGCGCCGACTCGGTGTCGACGTCGCCGGCGTCGTCGGTTCGTCACCGGAGCGGGCCAGGTCCAAGGCCGAGGCTACCGGGCTGCCAAAGGTATATGACAGCGTCGCGGACCTGACCGCGGATGCTGATATCGACGTCATCCACATCGCCAGCCCAAATTACGCCCACGCCGACCAGGTGCGGAAAGTCCTCGACGCCGGCAAGCATGTCGTATGTGAGAAGCCGCTCGCACTTACGTCCGAGGACACGGCCGACCTCGTCTCTCGGGCGGAATCTGCCGGGCTCCTCAACGCGGTCTGTTTCAACATTCGCCACTATCCTCTCAATCATCAGGCCATGGCGATGGTGGCCGCCGGGGATATCGGCAGGCCGATGTTCATCACGGGGTCGTACCACCAGGATTGGCTGCTCTATGACACAGACTGGAACTGGCGCCTCCAACCCGAGGAGGCCGGTCAACTCCGGGCGGTGGCCGACATAGGCTCCCACTGGCTCGACCTCAGCCGCTTCATCTCGGGGCTGAGCGTCGATCAGGTCATGGCGGACCTGCACACACTCATACCGGTCCGGAGGCATCCGTCGGGACCCGTGGAGTCATTCGCAAAGACCGAGGAGACCGGTGACTTGATCGAAGAAGAGATCTCGAGCGACGATGCGGCGGGGATCCTTCTCAGATACGAGGGCGGGGCCCGCGGCGCAGTGACGATCTCCCAGGTCTCGGCCGGGGAAAAGAACTCGGTTCGCTACGAGCTCGCGGGAAGCGAGGCCTCCCTTTCGTGGTATTCACAACATCCCGACGAACTGACCATCGGCCGTCGGGATCGTCCTAACGAAGTGTTGTATCGCGACCCCGGGAACTCGGCCCCGGAGGCGAGCCGGAACATGGCCTATCCCGGCGGCCACGTGGAAGGGTTCCCGGACACCTTCAGAGCTCTCTTCAGCCAGGTCTATACCGCGGTGGAGAACGGAGGCGGTGAGGGCAGATTCCCGACATTCGCCGACGGCCACGACGCGATGTTGGTAACCGAGGCGGTGGCTCGGAGCCACGCCGAAGAGGGATGGACGACAGTTGAGAGATAAGGAGAGCCACACATGAAGCTGGGACTACTGACCGCACCCTTCCCGGAGACCCCGCTGGAAGATGTCGCAAACTGGACCGCGGACAACGAGTTCACGACGATCGAGATCGCCTGCTGGCCGGCATCGAGCGGTGACACTCGCCGGTACGCCGGAACGAGCCATATCGATGTGGGCGGCCTCTCCGAGACTCGTGCCTCGGAGATCGTGGACAGCATGAATCAGAAGGGGCTCGAGATCTCCGGGCTCGGCTACTACCCGAATCCGTTGCACCCGGACCACGAGCACAGGCGGTTGGTGATCGACCACCAGAAGAAGGTGATAGCGGCGGCCTCGAAGATGCAGGTGCCTGTGTTCAACACCTTCATGGGAGCCGACAGCTCAAAGACCCAGGACGAGAACTGGGAGGAGGCAACCAGGGTCTGGCCGGAGATCATCTCGTGGGCGGATGACCACGGCATCAAGGTGGCTATCGAGAACTGCCCGATGATCTTCTCGAAGGACGAATGGCCTTCGGGTCACAACTTGGCCTACAACCCGAGGATATGGCGATGGATGTTCGAGGAGTTCGGGGAGACGATCGGCCTCAATTTCGACCCATCTCATCTCGTGTGGCTGATGATCGACATCGAAAGTGCCATAGAGGAATTCGGGGACCGTTTCTATCACTTCCAGGCCAAGGACGTGATGATCGACTACGAGGGCCTGTACGAGAACGGCACTCTGTCGTCGGGCATGGGGTGGCAGATCCCCCGTCTTCCCGGTCTCGGGCACGTCGACTGGGGTCGGGTCTTCTCCGCGCTCTACCGGGTCGGCTATGACGGTCCGATAATCATCGAGCACGAGGACGGCGATTTCGAGGCGACCGACGAGCTGGTCAAGCGTGGCTTTCTGATCGCCCGGGACATACTCAGTCCGTACATCCACTGACATGGCCAGTCACGCCAGTCGAATCGGCTCCGGTGATCGAGGAAGGAAAAGCCCATGGGCAACGACAGCAAGATCCTGAAACAGTTCCTGGGCGACGCCGACTTCCCAATTGCTTGGGCCAATGAGGAGGAAAAGGTGTTCGCGAGCTGGAAAAACGCTCTCGGCCTACCCGGTGTCCGCGGCCTCGTTGTCGGGCGGGCACTGCTATACCCCAAGGACGACGATGTCGCTGCGGCCGTTGACATCGCAGCCGGGCTCGTCGCCGGGACCTGAAGTAGGAGCGGCCGGGTGCGATTCACCGATAGGACGATTGTCGTGACCGGCGCGTCAGGGATTGCCGCTGCCGGTGTGATGCTCTTCGCCCGTGAAGGAGCGTCGATATTTGTTGTCTCCAAGAGAGCAGAGGAGTGTGAGCGGCTCGTAGGGGAGATCGAGGCGGCCGGCGGGATTGGCCACTGGGCCACAGCCGATCTGACAGTAGAGTCGGAAGCCACAGAAGCATTCGCCGGAGTTTTGGACCGATTCGATCGGGTCGACGGACTGTTTGCTGTCGCCGGTGGGAGTGGCCGTCCATTTGGTGATGGTCCGATTCATGAGATGGGTTTTGAAGCTTGGGAAGCAACCCTGCGAATCAATACCGGCCCGGCTTTTCTGGCAGCACAGCAGGCTATCCGGCTGATGAAGACCCAGGACAAGTCGCCATCCGGGACGAGAGGGTCGATCGTTCTGGTCAGCAGTGTTCTGGCCGAACATCCAGCGCCCCGCCTATTTGACACTCACGCTTATGCCGCAAGCAAGGGGGCGATCAATTCCCTGACCAAATCCCTCGCTTCGTACTATGCCCGAGACAAGATCCGGGTCAACTCAATATCTCCTGGTCTCGTCAGAACTCCGATGTCGGAGCGGGCGGCGGCAGATCCGGCGACGGTGGAGTACATCAAAGATAAACAACCTCTGGCCGAGGGATTCCTCGAGCCATCACAGATGGCCAATGCTGCCGCGTTTCTGCTTTCCGATGAATCTGTGCATGTCACGGGCCAGGTGTTGAGTGTCGACGGCGGCTGGGGAGTGACGGAGACTGCTCCGTGAGGCAGTCCTTGCCTGACTCGGTGCTCTCGCAGAAAGTGATTCCAGTGGCGCGGAATATGGGCCCGGACAACGTAGAGCCACTTGCCGACGCCTTGCGGTCGGGCGGCTTGACCACGATCGAGATCACGGTTGAGCGATCGACGGGGTTCGACGCAATCGCTGTTCTATCGAGTGGGCCGTTGATCGTGGGGGCGGGAACGGTGACATCCTTGTCGGATGCCGAACGGGCGGTTGTCGCTGGCGCCGAGTTTCTCGTCTCTCCACACCTCGACCACGCATTAGTTGAATGGGCGAAATCGAACTCGGTTTCGTTGATCCCGGGTGCTTTCACCCCGACTGAGATCTCCAAGGCCTGGACTCATGATGTTCCTGCAGTCAAGGTCTTCCCGGTCTCCGTGGGTGGTCCGGATCTGATCCGAAGCCTGCTCGGGCCATATCCCGACCTTCAGTTGATCCCAACAGGTGGGATCAATGCTGACAACGCTGCTGCCTACATGGCTGCGGGAGCCGTTGCGGTCGGTGTCGGAGGCTGGCTGACGGGCCCGACTGACCCCGGCCTAGTGACCGAGCGCGCCCTTCGACTCCGAGAAGTTGTCTAGACATTTCCTGACGGAACGGCCACACTCGCCCCCATGGAGCCGATCTCGCTTTCCGTTGAAGACATCAGCTATGAGCGTCTCGCGGGAACCATCGACCACTCCCTACTCAAGCCGATACTCACGGTCAACGACGTGGTTGCCGGTTGTGAGCTCGCTGCCACGTATCGGGTTGCCTCCGTGTGTGTGCGGCCGGCTGACGTTGCTCTCGCCAAGGAGGAGCTCGAGGACTCCAATGTCGCGGTAGGGACAGTCATTTCGTTCCCACATGGGGATTCGACCACCACAATCAAAGCTGCCGAGGCGGAACGTGCCATGTCCGACGGCGCTGTCGAACTCGACATGGTGCTCAACATTGGATGGTTGTTGTCCGGTCGTCTCGACGACGTGCAGGATGACATTGCTGCGGTGGTCGGCGTTGCCGGCGAGGAGGCCATCGTCAAGGTTATCTTCGAGAACGCCTACCTCACCTCCGAGCAGATCGTGTCCGCCTGTCACCTCACCGAGGCCGCCGCCGCCCAATATGTGAAGACGTCGACCGGCTACGCCCCAACCGGGGCGACCATCGAGGATCTCCGGCTGATGCGCGAAAGTGTCGGGAGCCATATCAAGGTCAAGGCCGCTCACGGGGTGCGCACACTGGATGCCCTTCTCGCCGTTATTGAGGCGGGCGCAGATCGCTGTGGCGCTACTGCCACAGCCACGATGCTGGACGACTATCTGGAGCGGACTAGGGCCTGATTGCTCCGGCCAGGGCGGCTCCGACGGCTCCCGCAAAACGCCCGAAATGTGCGGGCACGATCTCGATCTTCTCTGTCGGCACCAGGGTGACCCTGGACTTGACCGCTTCTTTTATGGGGCCCAGCACAAGGTCGCCCGCTTCGGCGATCCCGCCTCCCACCACGATTCGGTCGGGCCCGATCAGGGTGACGACGTTGGACAGCGCGATGCCCAGGGTGCCTGCTACTTGCGCGATCGCTGCAGTGCTCTCTGGTTCTCCCAGCCTCGCCGCTTCGAAGACTTCCGCGGCGGTTGCTTTTCCGGCCAAGTCAGCGAGCACGTCGGCCCTGGCCAGAGCCTCGACACAGCCGCGGTTGCCACAGCCACATGGGGGGCCGTCGGGAATGATCGTCTGATGTCCGATTTCGCCCGCGACCCCAAAGGCGCCTCGGTGCAGTTTGCCCTGGATCATGATCCCGCCACCAACGCCGGTGCCCAGGGTGATGCAGGCCAGTGTGTCGCAACCCTTCCCAGCGCCAAGGATGCCTTCGGCCAATGTGAAGGCGCGCGCGTCGTTGATCATCCAGGTGGGGATCCCCAGTCTGCTCTCGACTTGGGCCCGCAGAGGAAAACCTTCCCAATCTCCGGGGAGGTTGGGAAACAGCAAGATCTGGCCGCTGTCGCGGTCGAAGTGCCCGGGCACACCAAGACCGAGGGTGTCGACCGGCTGGGCACCGGTGATCTTCGACCCGATCTCAACAAGATTGGCGACCACAGCTTCGGGACCGTCGGCTGCTCCGGTTTCGACCGAGTCGGTAGTCAGGACCTCGAATCCGTTGTCGGTTCCGGAGAGAGTCGCTACTTTGATGTTGGTGCCGCCGAGATCAAGCCCAAGGTGCAGTGTGGTCATCGCGAATCACTCTCGCGAAGGACGGCCCGGAAGGAGTAACGGCTGGATGGGTAGCAAGTCTCTGTCCTTTCGAGGGGCGCACCGCTCTGGTCGAAAATGGTTCTCCGCTCACACAGGACGATCCCCGACCGGGGAAGACCAAGAAGTTCTCTCTGACGCTTGCTCGCCCTCGCCGCGGCTACCTCCGCGTGAGCTTCCACCGGAGCCCGGCCCAGACGCTTGAAGGCGGCGTGCAGCGACCCTTTCTCCAGATCATCATCGAGGGCAAGAGCGAGATCTGAGGGCATGACAACCCTCTCTATCGCCATTGGCGTGCCATCGGCCATCCGTAACCTCTCCAGGACATGGGCTTGGCCGGTGCGGCCCAGACCCAGGGCTACCTGTTCATCCGTAGTTGGGTTGACCGGGCCGAACTCGAGGATTCTGGACTCGGTCTTCATGCCTCTGGCACGCATGGACTCGGTGAATGAGAGTGGCGAGCCCAGGTCCCGGGGCACAGTGAGCGACTTCACAAAGGTCCCCGCTCCACGCCGTCGCTCAATCGAGCCCTCGGCCGCCACCAGCTGAACGGCCTGTCGCGCTGTCATCCTGCTGACCTCGAAGCGCTCGCACAGTTCGGCGTCGGATGGAAGTCGGTCTCCCGGAGATGACGAAGCGATCAGGCCGCGCAGATAGTCGGCGATCACCTTGTATCGAATTGGTTCCCTGGTCGTCATCGGTCAGACTTCTCCGCGGAGATGTATATACATTTAAGACGCAGTCTGCGAGGAAAGAAATGAGCGAGGCCAACAGCTTGGGTCGGTGGACTGCCGAGGCCCGTGGGATTCTCGATCGAATCGAGGAGACCCAGATGACCTCGATCGAAACCGTGGCCGGCTGGTGCGCGGAGACCATCGAATCTGGCGGGCTCGTCCACCTCTTCGGTTCGGGGCACTCCCGGGTGCCCGTGGAGGAGATGTTTCCGAGATACGGATCGTTCCCCGGCTTCCATCCCATCACCGAGCTATCCATGACGTTTCATACCGAGATTGTGGGCACCAACGGCCAGCGTCAGGCGATGTTCATCGAGCGGGTGGAAGGTCTTGCGGAGGTGATCCTCGCCAACTTCCATTTCGGGAAGGGCGACATCATGATCGTGTTCTCCTCCTCGGGCCGTTCGGCGGTGCCCTTGGAGATGGCCATTGGTGCGAAACAGCGCGGACTGCGTGTTGTCGCGGTGACCTCGGTAGCCGAATCGATGGAGGTCGAGCCGACCCACTCATCCGGGACGCGGCTGCTGGACCACGCCGATGTTGTGATCGACATCTGCACGCCTCCTGGAGATGCCCTTGTTCACCTCGACGGTCTCGAGACGCCGGTGGGACCGGGGTCGACAATGGCCAATGCCACCGTCGTCAACGAGTTGAAGACTCGCGTCGCCGAGATTCTGGTGGCACGTGGCATCACCCCGTTGGTGCTCACCTCCGCCTCTTTGGTGGGTCCCGAGCGATCCGAGAAGCTATTCGACGCCGCCTATGCCGAGCATTCTCGCCGCCTGGCAAAGGTTCTGGATAGGACCGTTTGAAGCGATGAAGAGCGGGCAGTGACAGAGACAAACCACTACGGCGACTACGACGTTGTTGTGGTCGGGTCGGGCTCGGCCGGATCTCCGGCTGCGATCGCCGCAGCTCGCATGGGTGTTTCGACGCTCCTCATCGAGAAGCTGCCCTTCCTCGGTGGCAACTCGACGGCGGTTCTCGACACCTTCTACGGGTTCTACACACCGGGAGAGCCGTCGCTCAAAGTGGTGGGTGGGGTCGGTGACGAGGTCATCGCCGGTCTCCGCTCAGTGGGAAGGGTCCTCGAGAGACCCAACACCTACGGGGCTGGAACAGGAGTCACCTATCTGGCCGAGCATCTCAAAGTCGTCTGGGAGAGACTGGTATTGGAATCGGGAGCCGGGGTGCTCCTCCACACCTCGGTCCAGGATGTCACCGTCGTGGGCGGGAACGTCAACCAGCTTCTCATGGCCACCCCTGCCGGCCTTGCAACGGTCAACACGAGAGTTGTGGTCGACGCGTCGGGAGACGCGGCGGTATGTCATCACGCCGGGTTCACCTATGAGCTAGCCGGTGAGATCGATCCGGCACAGACACTCACTACCACCTTTCGAATGGTGAATGTCGACCACGAGAAGCGCGGTTCAATCGGCAAGGACGAACTCCATGCACTCATGAGCGATGCGGCAGAGTCGGGGCTCTACGACCTGCCTCGACGGGAGGGAAGTGATCACATCACCCCGATCGAAGGGATGGTGGCCACGATCATGACCAGGATCGACCAGGTACGACCGTCGCCCGATGGTGTGTTCCGCAACGCTACCGATCCCGACGTGTTGACAGCGGCCGAGATCGAAGGTCGACGCCAGGCGCTCGAGTACGCGAGATTCCTTGTCGACCGGGTTCCCGGGTACGAACATGCCTCACTGGTAGCACTTTCCTCACAGGTTGGTATGCGGGAGACGAGACGCGTGTACGGCGACTATCGGATCACCAGGGACGACGTGCTGTCCGCTCGCCAGTTCGATGATCAGATCGGGCTTTGTGGTGCGCCTATCGAGGATCATCACGGTGGAGAGGGGGCCGGGACCACCTGGGAGTATCTGCCCGTGGGGGCAGCGGTGGGTATCCCGCTTTCGACTCTGGTTCCGAAGGACGGCGTCAATGTTTTGTCACCGGGAAGGTGTTTTTCGGCCACCCACGACGCCCAAGCCTCGATTCGTTCCATGGCCCAATGTATGGCGATGGGTCAGGCCGCAGGCACAAGCGCGGCGTTGTCAGTGCGCAGAGGCGGCGAGGTGCGTTCCGTGTCGTTCGAGGACGTTCGACATTCGCTCCTCGCCGGCGGGGCAATCCTCGAGACTCCATCACCTTGACCGGGCTGATACGAACGCTGGGTGCGGACCTGCCTGCCGAACTGGCCGGGCCCACCTTTGCCCACGAGCATCTGATCATCGATTCTCCGCTGGTCGCCGAGACGATGCCGCACATCCACCTGGGCGGTGTCGATGATGCGCTGGCCGAAGTCACAACCTGCATTGCATCCGGTGTCCGCACCATGATCGACGCTATGCCCGCTGCCTCCGGCCGGCACCCGGACCGGCTCGCCCGGATCAGCGTCAGATCCGGGATGCGCGTAATCGCCAGCACCGGTTTGCACACCGCCAAGTACTACGACTCGGTCGAGTGGACACGCACCGAGTCACCTCAGCAACTTGCCGATCGGTTCGTGGCCGATATCGAGGAGGGGATCGACCGTTACGACTATCTGGGTCCCGAGATCGATCGCACCGACGTTCGCGCCGGGGTGATCAAGGTCGCGACCCTCACCGAAGACCTTGCCGATCGCGACCTGCGGCTATTCGAAGGAGCGGCAATCGCACATCGCAGCACCGGGGCTCCTCTACTCACCCACACCGAAGGGGGATGGGGCGGGATGGAGCAGATCGAGAAGCTACTGGACCTGGGTGTGGCACCGGATCGGATAGCCCTGTCCCACACCGACAAGGTCGGTGACGAGAGTTATCACCGAGAGATGCTCTCCACCGGTGTGTTTCTCTGTTACGACCAGGCTCTCCGGTTTTCGCCCGACGGTAAGGCCAACCAGACTGCGCGGTTGATTGTGGCGATGTTGGACGCTGGTCATGGAAGCCAGATCGTCCTGGGTACCGACGGGGCACGCCGGTCGCTGTGGTCCACCCTGGGCGGAGCACCAGGGCTTGCCTGGCTCTATGACGGGTTCGGTGGTCTCCTACGGTCCGCCGGCATCGACGATGACTCGATAGAGAACCTGTTCGTGACCAACCCCGCAGAGTTCCTGAGCCTGGGGTTCTAGAGCTGGGCCGCGGCGGATTCGTCGGCCAAGACGAGGCAGTTCTCGTGAGTGCGCAAGTAACTCGCGGGCACCGCCGGGCCGATCGGCCCGTTCACCGTTTGTTCCAGGATCGCTGCCTTGTGGGAGCCGGTGACCATCAGCCACAGCTCCCGGGACTGCAGGAGAGAGCCCATGCCGATCGTGATACCCCAGGTCGGGGAGGCCGTCGCACCGTATTCGGCGGCATGAAGCGTTGTGGAAGCCGCCAACTCAACCACCCGTGTGGGCGAGTCGGACGAAGCACCCGGCTCGTTCATCCCGATGTGTCCGTTGGCTCCGAGCCCCACCAGGCTCAGATCGAGCCCACCGCCGGAGACGACACTCCCGTATCGCCTTGCCTCGGAATCGCGGTCCTCGACGTCGACATCGGGCAGATGAACGGCCGGAGAACCCTTCGCCCGATCGAGAAGATGGCGGTTGAGCATCGACTCGCACCGCCCCGGATCTTTGGGTGGAAGCCCACCGAATTCATCCAGGAGAAAGATGGTCTGTTCGCCCAGACGGGTGGTGTCGGCTACGAGTTCGTAGAACGGCTCCATCGTTTTTCCTGTGGGCAAAGAGACTCGCGAACCGGGCCGTTCGGCAACCCACGACGCAAAGCGTCCCGCGGTGCGTTTGACCCATTCCCGATCGGGGATTACCTCGACGGCGAAACTCAACTGTCGGTGACGAGGTCGAAGATCGAGCCGGTGTCTTTGTCGCTGAGAATCAGCTTGCGCCGTCCGTCGGGCAGGGTCTCCTCTTTGACGATCGCGTGCCCGTCGTGGGTGGTGACCTTCTTCTCGATGCGTGGGGTCGTACCTCCTCGCCACTCCACATCCACAGGCTCCCACAACCTGGAGTCTGCCGACCGGTACGCTGCGTCCATCACAGCATTGACGATGTACCCGTCGTAGAAAGTCTCCCGCGGCTGTCTGCCTGCCTCCATCGAGTCGAACATGTCGGTGAACATGTCCACGTATCCGAGCTCGGAGACCTCGTCGCCAACCGGGAACAGCCAGCCCTCAGCAGACTCGAGTTTCTCGGCGACATACCCGTCTCCACCGCCCGAGGTGTACATCTCGTAGCCGGTACGGAGGAAGTGGTTGAGCCAGATCGTGCCCTCGGTGCCGGCGACCTCATCCCTGAGGTCCATGCCTCCACGAAATGACCAGCTGACCTCGAACTGTCCGAGGGCTCCCGATTCGAACCTAATCAGCCCGACGGCGTTGTCCTCCGCCTTGATCGGGTGGACCAGGGTGTCCGCCCAGGCCATGACCTCGACCGGACGGTTGTTCTTGCCGGCGAAGCTTCGGATGATTTCGATGCAGTGACAGCCGAGATCGACGATGGCCCCTCCACCAGCTTTGTCCTTGTCCCAGAACCAGGCGCTGTGGGGTCCCGGGTGGGTCTCTCTGGAGCGGACCCAGGTGACGTCACCGATGCTCCCCGACTCCACAGACGCCACTGCTTTGAGTGTCTTGGGGGTGTAGCAAAGGTCCTCGAGGTAGCCAGCGAACACCCCGGCGCTCTCGACCCTGTCGAGGATCCGTTTCGCCTCCTCGGCACTGCGGGCGAGCGGCTTCGTGCAGAGGACGGCCTTTCCGGCGTCGGCAGCCAGCGCGATGACCTCTTCGTGGAGGAAGTTGGGCAATGCCACAACAACCGTGTCGACATCCGGATGGTTGATTGCATCCTCGACCGATGTGGTGTGGGTCGGGATGCCCCACCTTTTGGAGAAGGCCGAGCCCCTTTCTTCCGAGCGCGAGTACGCGACAGAGACCCGGTCCCGGCTTCGCTGGGAGTGGAGGGCCATAGTGTAGAAGTCGCCGATCAGGCCCGTGCCCAGCATTGCGACGTTGTGAGTTTCCATTGGTTCCTCCCGAGGTGGGTGTTGTCGAGGCAACTTATCAGTCTCCGGAACCCGCTGGGTCAGGCGTGAAAGACCTCTGCTCCATCGACGAATGTCCGGACTACCTCGTAGCGATCGTCGAGGACGACCACGTCTCCTCTCCCTCCGGTCGTGATACCTCCGGCATCGCCGTGACCTGCGAACTCGGCCGGCGCATTGGCGGTGGCTCGGACGGCCGCCGGTAGATCAAGTCCCAAACCCAGGAGATTTCTGAACGCGGCATCCATGGTGAGGATGCTCCCGGCGATGGTGCCGTCGGGGAGTCGTGGTGCTCCTCTGGATACTTCAACCGCAGTGTCGGCGAGGACGACCTGATTGCCTGTGACGTTTATGGCGGAGGTTCCGTCGGTGATGGCTACCAGTCGTTGTCCGGCGCATCTGATCAGAACCTTGGCCGCTTCGTCCGAAAGGTGGACTCCATCGAAGATCCCAGTGAGGAAGACCGCGTCGCTGCTGAGGGCGGTCCCCAGGATCCCGGGATTACGATGAGAGAACGGCTTCATCGCGTTGAAGACGTGGGTGAATGCGGTGGCGCCACGCCGGATTGCCGTCGTAGTGACCGCCGCAGAGGCCTCGGAGTGACCCAGAGAGACCACAACTCCGGCGGCGACCAGATACTCGACGGCGTCGAAAGCTCCAACCAATTCGGGGGCCATGGTGATCTGGTCGATGTGACCGGCCTCCAACAGCCGTCGGCATCGTTCCAGGGTGGGATCGACCAGAGTGGTCGGTGTGTGAGCTCCCGGTCTCGAAGGAGAGAGGAACGGACCTTCGAGATGGAACCCGAGGACTCTTGCTCCGCCATCCACAGCGCCCGGGTGTCGACTGATTGCAGAGATCATCTCTTCGACAGGCAATGACATGAGCGTTGGTTGATATGCGGTGACACCGGTTGCTGGAAGAGCTCGAGCGATCTGGATGTGGTCATCAACCGTGGCATCGACGAAGTCGACTCCGGCGTGCCCATGGACATGGACGTCGACGAATCCTGGCACCGCCAACAGGGAGCCTTTCGTCGCGGGGATACCTGTTGCGGAGACTCTCCCCTCTGTAATCTCGACGTCGCCAGGGACTAGCCGATCGCCAATCACTGCGGCGGAGACACCTAGACGCATGTCACCTCAGGTGTTGTGTTCATGTGGCGATGATGATCGCATGCGAAGAGGTTCGCTTTCGAATCTGTGGAGTGTTGGGCCAGTGTCCTGGCAACCAGACCACCAGACCTGGAATCTCTCCTAACGACCAAAACAAGTCCAGCGAGGTCCGCAGCGACATGAACATGGATTTTCTACTTCCCGTAGCTTCGGGGCCTCGGTCCTGGCTTTCGAGAATTCCGACGGCAAACAAGAGTGAGTTGCCCTTACTGATGTCAGCGTCTGGTTGGTTTGAGACCGGTTTGACGGAGACCAGTCGACCGCCCAAAACCTCCAATAACCACAGGCCTCCCGGCCTCTACACGTCCTAGTTCGTCCGGGCGACTTTCCGTTTGATACGGCGCCTCGAACCCTCACGTCAGACCCACTCGGCCCTGTCAAGAGATGCGAAAGTGCCGGTTACCCAACCTCAGCTCTATTGAGCATTGCGGGCTGACGGATATACATCGCTTGATTGACGCAGCACGGGTGAGTGGAGCTTCCTGGCTGGCTGGTGGTGTTTGACCCCCGTTTGGCACCAATCAACTGACCGCCCAAAATCCCCAACCACGACGGGCTTCTCGGCACCAACACGTCCTTATTCGAATCGGGCACGCATAAGTGCCGTTATGGGCGGGGGCGTTCGCGTGCCTATTGCCAACGAAGCGGCCTAAGGGTGTGAATTCCTTCGATTCCCTTGAGTTCAACGATGAGTGGCTCACCAAACGCGAAGTCGACTTCGTTCAGCATCTCGACTGTGGATGAGGACACAAGGATCTGACCACCCTCGGCTGCCGCGGTGACGCGGGCAGCCTTGCTCACGGTCAGGCCTAGATAGTCACTCTGACTCTGAATCACGTCGCCGGTGTGCACGCCGATGCGAAGGCGCAGTTTCTCATTCGGCGACGCGACGATCGAGTCTTGTATGTCGATAGCCGCTCGCAAGGCGGAGGTCCCAGAGGGAAAGGCATACATGCCTCCATCACCAACCGTCTTTACTACGACACCGCCCCCACCGTGCACTACTTCTCTAGCCGTTTCAAAGTGCCTGGTGATCAGCTCCGTCCATGCCCGGTCTCCCATCGACTGCGACAAGGCTGTGGAATCCACGACATCCGTGAAAACGATCGTCGCAGTGCCAAGTCCAGCATCGGCAATGGTTTCTGAACCTGAATCTGTGTCGATGGACGTCAACAGGTCGGTCAGAGTTTCGGTCAGTTCGACCCCGGTAACCAGCTCATCTGCGACGGGAACTGAGAAGTGAAGCTGAACGAGCTTCCACACGTACGACTCCAGGACAAACACCATCGTGATGCGGAATATGAAGACCTGGCCATTGAACAACGTCCGTTCCTGTTCGACTGCGGCCCATCCGGTGTCCCCGTGCTCGTAAGCCTCGATTCGCAGCAAAGACGAATCTTTGACATGCCACGCTTCGTCCACGACCTGGCTTTGGTTCCACGCCTCAACGACCTCGTCGAATCCTTTGTTCCACTCTTGCCGATCGCTGCCGATTAGGCGTACCCATTCGGAATTTGAGTGCAGACTCCGCATTGCATCGAGGTCGCGGGCCAGTCTCGCCGCCAAAAACCGTCGAACAACGGCTTCAAGTTCGCTAGATGGTTGCACGGTGTCCTTCCTGGAACCCTGGTCGCAATGTAGCGTCGGCTCAGGGCCATACAACCCGCCCATATCCGGCAATATGGGCGGCCATATGTACCGATATATGCTGCCATGACAATCGAACGCCGCGACTATCGAGGTCTCAGTTGGTACGCCGGTAGTCCTGTGCTTTGGCTGAAGCGGGCCGCACGCCGGGCAATCACGATTATCTGCTTGTTGCCGATACGCGGGGCGCTACGCGCGCGTGTTTGGTGTCCCGGCTCGCCTCTGTGCGTCATCGAACAGGGTTTGGATCTTCTCTCCCATGGCTTCCGTGAGGTTCCGGATGTCACGCCGCGGTACGTGATCCGAATCACTCGCAGATGACGTGTCCGGCTGGATCGGTCCGCCAATCTTGATGACGATCTTCGTGGGCCGCACCAGACGATCGTCGAGACTCATTGCCCGGGCAGATCCGCCGATTCCTACCGGGACGATCGGAACAGATAGCCGCGCTGCTAGGAAAGCGGGGCCGGGATACAGGGAGTCTACGTTTGGCCCTTTGCGACGCATTCCCTCAGGGAATATGACTAGGGCTTCGCCCGCCTCTAGTAGCCCCTCAGCTTTGCGCACGGATGATATGGCGCGAGCTCCGCCCGCGGCAGGGAAGCCTCCAAGCGCCGTGAGGATTCGACCTACTATCTGGTTGTCCCACAGCGATTCTTTCCCCATGAACCGGAGTCGTCGAGCGCTGACGATCCAAATCAACGGCGTGTCGATGTTGGATCGATGCACTGGAGCCAGAATGAAAGCTCCGGTCGCAGGAATGTTCTCGCTTCCCAGAATCTCGAGCCTGAACCAGACCTTGCACATGCCGTGGACCAAGCTGCGCAGGAAGCCGATGCCTGTCCTCGCCAAGGGGCCAGGGTCGGATCTACTTCCAACGCGACCATCCGGAGTGGTGTCCATGACAACAAGCTAACCGATATCCGATGCCGGCTCGGTCGGGCCACCGTGAGAGGCGTATTCTGAGTACTGTCGCTGTGTGCGACAGATAGGAAACCATCAGATGTTTACCAACGACCTTGCGTCGGTGCGAGCGCGGTTTCGAGATGTCGGCAGCCGATATCGACATGAAATGTATGTTGCCTGGCAGGAGCGCCGGGCACCGCTCGAGGTATGGGAGGCGCTGGCGCTCGAGGGATACTTCTCTGCAACCGTCGAGCGCAACTTGGGCTTCCGACGTGGCGTGGCTTGGTTTGGTGCAGCCGCAGAGGGCTTCAGCTACGGCTCGCGCGATGTGGGCTTCAATATTGGTCCTGTCTGCCATGGGGTCATGGCGATCCCGGTAGTCGACCGGTGGGGCCATCCCGATCTGAAGAACGCCTATCTCGAATCCATGATGTCGGCAGAAACCATCGCTGCCTTCGCCGTCACTGAGCAGAGCGGCGGTACCGATGCGTATCACCCATCCACCTCGATCTCCCCGAATGGTCAGGATTGGACTCTCAATGGAGCAAAGTGGCACATTTCCAACACGCCTCACGCCCAAGTTGCGCTGGTCTGGGTGCGACGCGAGGACACGGGCGGATTGGCCGCAGTACTGATCGACCTCAGCTGGGACGGTGTGGCATGTTCGGAACCTTTGAAACCGGCAGGTGCACGCACGTCCCCAGTTGCTTCAATGACTTTCAGGGACGTACACGTCCCTGCGGAGCACCTCGTGGTGGCCGAAAATGGGAGGTCAAAACTTACCGAAGCCCTGATTGGAGAACGGGTCATAGCGGGATTTGTCGGGACCGGCATCATCGACTCGGTCATAGATGAAACCATGGCGTTCGGCCGTGAGCGACGAGTGTTTGGGCGACAGGTGAATCGCTTCCAATACGTGCAGGGGCGAATCACCGACATGAAGATCGATGTGGAACAACTCCGAGCGCTGTGCGCGGCAACAATCGGCAGGTTCGTCGCAGGCGAAGACGTAACGCAGCAGGCATCGATTATCAAACTCACCGCACAACAAGCCGGAATCAGCGCAGCGACGAACGCGATGCTCGTCTGCGGTTCATACGGACTCCAGGACGAAGCACAGCTGTACTCGGCCCTGCTTGACGGCGTAACGGGAGCCGTTGGCGGGGGGACGGAAGAGGCGCACCGCCTTGTCATATTCAACGAGATGGTCAGATCCCACCGATCAGACTCCCGCAGAGACTTATTACACACACCAACTTGGATACCGTGAGCGGGCAGTTCTCTTCGCGTTCAGCACCGGACAAAACAAACGCAGACCCCCAGCTCCCACGAACAAGTGCAGGAACCCACTGGCCCTCGGCGTCGGGAGGCCTCAGCTCGACCAACAAACCGAGGAAATGACCCGTCCATAACCGGCAAGGTGGGCGGCCAGACCTGAACTGAGAGACCGCCCATATGTCGCTCTCCTGTCGTATCCGTGGGTCATTTTCGGGCCGGGAGTCGTGGTTAAGCGGCTGCCAAGAGCCAACCATGGG